>Ga0226835_1000223_pt1 | contig 90164 bp, 80 predicted proteins | sample LAC_MetaG_1_FD_163627 | JGI IMG/M metagenome (GOLD analysis project Ga0226835, IMG submission 163627) | Anaerobic ammonium oxidizing microbial communities from anammox membrane bioreactor (MBR) in UC Berkley, California, United States -... | ecosystem: Engineered > Bioreactor > Anaerobic >... | reverse complement strand
AGTCTTTTCATAGCGCGTTTTTTTGGGAAGGGAAGGTATGGTTAACTCCAGTCGTCCTACGGACTCCTTCCGTTAACCATACCTTCCCTTAAATAAACAAAGTTTATATTAAGTTTTCGATGTTATGATACTCATAGGCATTAAAAAACAGTTATCGATGTTATGAGTGCAACCACTTAGTGTTAGAACGAAATCCAGCCGAAGACTGGAAATCCGTGAAGAAGAAAGCGAAAGGAATCGGATAAAAGTGTTGAATATTTGAAGCAGGAGAAGCTGTGAAAGGTAGTTTAAAAAACTACAGGAAACGGCATGTTAACGGAGCGTTTGTCTGGGCTCATGCCGAAAACTCACAACGACAATTTGTTTGCAGTAAATATCCAGGAGTCGTCACCTTGCATTCCCACCTTTCCCGGGATAATGTTTCTCTTTATTGCAATCATGCATTACAATTGAAGCATGCCGGAAAAGTTTCTCCGGGATAATGCCGGATGAGATTTTTGAGGAAACAGAGCGTAATACTTGAATAACCAATGTTTTGTGTTATAGTATGCATAATGGCGCGAGTATTTATGGCATCGTATAGCCACGACCAAAAGGTTCCCCCGCACAGAGTAATAAAAATATTTTACAAGACAAAGAAGTTTTAACGGAAGAATTACGAAAAAGATGAAGGGAGAGGGATATGTTCCATGGTTCATACGTAGCGTTAGTAACGCCTTTTAAAAACGGGCAAGTCGACTATCAAAAGCTGGGGGAACTTGTCGAATTTCACGTTAAAAATGGGACACAGGGAATTGTCCCCTGTGGTACAACGGGTGAATCTGCCACACTTTCATTCGAAGAACACGAAAAGATAATCGGTGAAGTTGTGAGCATCGTTGCTGGCAGGATTCGGGTTCTGGCGGGTGCGGGCTCAAATAACACCACGGAAGCTCTCCGTCTGGCCAAACACGCCAAAAAAATTGGGGCAGATGGGGCGCTGCTGATCACACCTTATTACAATAAACCCACGCCAGAGGGGCTTTACCGGCATTACAAATTAATTGCAGAGTCAGTTGACATTCCTATTGTCATGTACAACGTTCCTTCCAGGACCGGCATATCTATCCAGCCGGAAACCGTGGCAAGGCTTTCGGAAATTAAAAATATCGTTGGAATTAAGGAGGCAAGCGGAAGCATTGATCAGGCGACACAGATATTGCAGCTTTGTAATATTACGGTACTTTCGGGAGACGACTCCCTTACTTTACCTATCATGTCGGTTGGGGGAAGAGGAGTAATATCTGTGGTTGCCAACGTTGTTCCTGCAGATACGGCAGCATTAACCCGGAATTGTCTTGAGGGTAATTTCGATGCCGCCAGGAAGTGTCACTTCAAACTTTTTCCGCTATGCAAAAGTATGTTTATTGAGACCAATCCGATTCCGGTAAAAACTGCAATGAGGATGCTGGGAAGGTTAAACGGAGAAATGCGGTTGCCTCTCTGTGACATGACCAAAGAACATGAGAGCCAGTTAATGGGTACGTTGAAAAATTATGGTCTTATATCCTGATCTGAAAGGGCAGAGCGGCTATTATACTGAAGATGCTCACAAGATGTGAGCGATACGAGGTGGCGTGGGCAAACAAAGCTTGTCCATGCTGAACGTGCACAACGTTGTTGATACAGGATAAATTATGGGCATTTTGAGTTTAATATACTATGTGTACTGAAACGTTCCCTTTCAGAGAGATGACGCGGACACACAAAAGGGTATGAGATCTTTACCCTTTGTGAGAAAGAGCTTAAATGAAGGATATTTTGGTGTTAAATATAAAATACAATAGCGCCGGGAAAAGGAGGAAACGATATGCCCGACTATAATCAATATAGAAGACCGCAGGAAATCCGTCTTGAAGATATTCCCTGGGGGTCGATAAAAAAGTTTATACCGCCGTCGTTAATGATATTTCTTATTATCATTACCGGATACACATCTTTTTATACCGTGAATGCGAATGAAGAGGCGGTAATCCTGCGATTTGGCCGTTATGTGAAAACCGTAGGTCCAGGGCTTCATTCGAAAGTACCTTATGGCATTGATCGGGTGCTAAAGGGAGAGGTAAAACGTATCTACAATGAAGAATTTGGATTCAGGACAGATCTCCGCGGATCGCCTTTTTCTGTGACCTATGATTACCCAGACGCAGTTGAGGAAAAATTGATGCTTACCGGCGATCTAAACTGTGCTGAGGTGCATTGGGTTATCCGGTACAAGATCAAGGCAATTGAGGAGTTCTATTTTAATGTAAGAAATGTTCGTGAGACGATTCGTGTCGTTTCACAGGCAGTTATGCGGACATTGGTAGGCGACCGGTCTGTCGATGAAGTGTTGACCATTGGCCGGACGGAGATAGAGCAAAAAGCCAGGGAAGATATCCAGGGAATTCTTGATAGCTATAAGTGCGGTATTGACATCCAGACGGTGTTGCTGAAAGGGGTTGACCCACCAGCTCCCGTGAAGGATGCCTTTAATGCGGTTAATCAGGCAATTCAAATCAGAGATAGAATTGTTAATGATGCCGAGGGTCAGAAGAATAAGACACTGCCGGCAGCAGAAGGAAAAAAGGAACAGGTGATCAAGGAGGCTGAGGGGTATCGGATTCGACGCGTGAATGAGGCTACGGGAGATATTAAGGCGTTTTTGGCGGTATTTGAAGAATATAGAAAGGCTGAGGACGTAACCCGGCGCAGGCTCTTCCTGGAAACCATGGCAAAGATAATCCCCAGGTGTGATAAGCTGTATGTTTTCGATAAAGATATCAAAGGTTTTCTGCCTATTTTGGGACTTGATGAGGAAGGTGTAAAAAAATGAAAAAAACGGGCATTCTTATCATGATCATTATTATGGCTGTTGTGATTATCTGTTTAAGCGCTTCTTTCTACGTTGTAGATGTTAGACATCAAGCTGTCATTACGCAGTTTGGGAAGCCTGTTAGAACCGTTACCGAACCTGGACTTTGTGTGAAAACTCCTTTCATTCAGGAGGTAAGATACTTTGACAAAAGACTCCTGGAATGGAGCGGAGAACCAAGTGATATTCTGACGCGGGACAAGGAGAACATAGGGGTAGGCACGTGGGCGCGCTGGAAGATTGCAGAATCACTGAAGTTCTATACCTCGCTTGGCACAGAAGATCGCGGGATGCGTGTGTTGGATGAAGTAATCGAGTCGGCAGTAAAAAACGTGGTCAGTGCGTATACGTTAAAGGAAGTTCTCAGGAATACCAACCGGAAGCTCGAATATACGACAAAAGAACTGGAAGAGGCAGAGGATATTAAAAAGGTGCAGATTAAAATGGGGCGAGACAAGATTGTTGAAGAGATCAGGAAAATGGCCTCACGTGCACTGGAAGGCCGGTATGGAATTGAATTGGTAGACGTCCGTATCAAGTATATTAATTACGTGGAGGCCGTCATTCCCAAGATATATGACCGGATGCGTTCCGAGCGTATCCGTATTGCTAATAAATACGAATCAGAAGGACGGAAAGAAGAGGCAGAAATTCTGGGCTCTATGAAAAGAGAATTGGAACGTATAGAGTCAGAAGGGTATCGGACAGCAGAAGAAATCAAGGGACAAGCTGACGCCGAGGCGGTGAAGATTTACGCTGAGGCATACGAAAAGGCGCCCGAATTTTATTCCTTTACCAAAACACTGCAAACTTACGAATCAACATTTGATAAACAGACGCATCTCATCCTTACGACGGATGGCGATTACTTCAGATACCTAAAGAGTTTCCGGTATGAGTCATCTCAGGACAAGAATAAATAATCATGGTGCCTCTGAACCGGCACCGGCTCTTTTGTTACGTGAAAGAAAACAAGAAGTGTAGGAAAAGATATGCAAGATCAAGGTAAAGTTCATGAAATCAAAACACGCGTCCGCTATCAAGAGACGGACCAGATGGGTATTGTCTATTACGCCAATTTCTTTGTATATTTTGAGATGGGACGGACGGAATATCTGAGGCATCTTGGGTTGCCATACTCGTCGTTAGAAAAGGAGCATATCTACTTTCCTGTTACGGAAGCACATTGCCGATTTCGTTCACCTGCCCGGTATGACGATATTCTTGTTATCCGGACCTGGATTTCGGGATTAAAACATGCCACCGTAGAGTTTAATCATAAGGTAACCCGTGAGAACGACAATACCCTCATCGTAGAGGGTGTTACAAAACTGGCATGCCTTAACGTTAACCGCAAACCGGCCCGTATGCCGGAAAAACTGAGAAGACTTTTTGAATAAAGAAAAAAAACGATCAGTATCCCCGACAAAATAGAACAACAAGCTTCGTGCCTCGAGCCTTGCCTTTCTGACTTGTTTAGGATTAGAACAAAAGCTTAATGACTAATTTTAAAAAGCCTTTTCTCCAAAAGTAGCGCCGAATCGCTCATTAAATGATTCATGGGTGAAATGATAATTCTGTGGGCCGTATACTTCTACACAATAAGCGGCACAAACAGCCCCTATTTTTGCGGCATGAATAATATCATGATTTGATGATGCGAGACCTTTAATTAATCCTGCCCGGTAAGCATCACCAGCCCCGGTAGGATCATTTACCTGGTGGGCTTTAGCGATGGGGATATCTATACTCCGTATTTTGTTGTTTTCTCTCTGCATGACGACGGAGCCATATTCCCCTTTTGTTACAATGAGTGTTTTCGTCTTTTCCAGGATATCTTCAACAGCCATTGCAGTTTTTTCCTGGGTTAGTTGGAGTTCGTAGTCATTACAGATAAATATTTTTGACCCACTGATCAACTCTGTTAACAGTTCTTTCGTCCATGCAGGCAGGGATTGCCCCGGATCAAAGATATAGTCGACACCTTTCCTCTTATAGGTATTAGAGAAATTGACCATATCACCTAAATTTCCCGGTGCAACAATAGCAAGGGCTTTTTGGGCATCAATAGCATCGAAATGAAAGCTGGAACTGTATTTCATTGCTCCCGGATTGAACGCCGTTATTTGGTTGTCGGACTTGTCTGTGGTTATATAGGCACCAGCCGTTAGTTCTTCGGGGATGATCTTTATATGCTGTGTAGAAATGTTGCGCTGTGTTAACCAGTTACGGTAAGGTTCAAAATCACGTCCTGCCGTGGCGAGTATGGTTGGGGTTTCACCCATGAGGGAAAGTGCGTAAGCAATATTGCCGGCAGTACCTCCAAAATTCTCGGCTAATCCATTTATCGTAAAACATACGTTCAGTATATGGATTTTATCCGGAAGTATGTGGTCTGAAAACTTTCCCGGAAAGTCCATAATCCTGTCATAAGCCAATGACCCGGAAACAAGAATATTCATAGTGACTCCTTTTTGAACACGTCCATAATGAATCAGGCAAATGCTTCGCCCCTGTTTTTTCAAAAGCTAAATTATTGCAAATGTTATTCTGCGTTTGTCATGGATTGACAAGCTATTTTTTTTGATTTATTTATGTAGGTAACTTTTGCAAGAGTTCTACTCCAGAGATTTAGCGCAACGGAAACCGATGGTATCATTTTTATAAGTGGGTTCGTCATAATCCCGGTTTGAGCATCGAATATGAACAATACCTGACCCATTCCATGACCCACCGCGTAACACTTTGCATCCGCTGAGGGCTTTGCTTGTCAGAGAAGGTTTCAGGTCATAAATGGAGATGCCTACTTCTTCCGGTCTCCCAAAATAAGGGTTTTTTTCTGCCATTGCTGGTCCCTGAGGGTTTTTGTCAGGGGCGCAACGGTAGTATTGACTGTCGTACCAGTCTGCCGTCCATTCCCATACATTTCCTGCCATATCGAAACACCCGTAAATACTCTGGCCTTGCGGGTATTTTGTGACAGCGGTGGGCTTTTCAATCTTGGCCTCAGCACAGTTTAGGCGCGTTTTATCAAATTCATTTCCCCACGGGTATACTCTGCCGTCTGTTCCACGGGCAGCCTTTTCCCATTCCGCCTCCGTGGGAAGCCTTTTTCCTGCCCATGATGCAAATGCCTCTGCCTCATACCAGGAGATGTTTACAACCGGGCAATCCGTCTGGTCGTGGAAAGCGCCGTCCAGTTCGTTGTTTTCCAGCGGTTTCGCTTGAACAATATATTGCCATCCAGCGTCCGACCAAAAGGTCTTTTGCATATAACCACCGGATTCGATGAACTTTTTATATTGGGCATTGGTAACAGGATATTTGTCGATAAGGTATGCATTCAAATAAACCTTGTGCTGGGGAATCTCATTTTCAAGCCGTTCCGCTTCAATGTTATGGTCGAGTTCCAGCAAGTTAGTAATATCCTGTTTCGTGCTGCCCATGAAAAAGAGCCCTTCGGCAATGAGTATCATGTCCTCAGGAGGGTCTTGCTTTCTTTCATCTGTTCGTATCATAATTGTAAAAGTCTATCACAGAATATTCGAAATTCAAAATAGTTTCTCTTGTTTCCAATTGCTTCCGGGAATAAAAACCAGTATCATCCTTACCATGCTTATGTATGACTTATTGCAAAAATATTTTGGCTACACAAGCTTCTACCCGCTTCAGGAAGATATTATTAAGGAGGTGCTGGAACACCGGGATGTCTTTGTCCTCATGCCAACGGGAAGTGGCAAGTCCTTGTGCTACCAATTGCCGGCGCTTCTTTTCAGCGGTGTAACAATTGTCGTCTCTCCCTTAATTGCTTTGATGAAAGACCAGGTGGATGGGTTGTTAGCCAATGGGATTCCGGCGACATTCATTAATAGCTCTTTGAGTTATCACGAAATTGATACCAGAAGGCAGCAATTGTCAAATCATGAGATCAAGATCCTTTATGTTGCACCTGAGAGGCTTCTGATGTCTGAGTTTCTCGAATTCGTGCAGGGGTTAAAGGTCTCCCTGTTTGCCATTGATGAATCGCATTGTATTTCTGAATGGGGGCACGATTTCCGCCCAGAATACCGCCAGTTAAAAGTATTGAAGGAGATATTTCCTCACATTCCTGTTATAGCCTTAACTGCCACCGCCACGCAAGTGGTTCAGGATGATATTATCAGACAACTGAAACTGTCCCGGTGTAAGGTTTTCAGAGCAAGCTTTAACCGGAAGAATCTGTATTACCGGATAAAACCCAAACAGGAGCCACTTCGTCAAATCCTGCAATACCTGGAAGGCCAAAGGAAGGATTCGGGAATCATTTATTGCCAGAGCCGTAAGGCGGTGGAAAACCTCGCGTCGGGTTTGCAGAAAAAAGGATATCGCGCTTTGCCATACCATGCGGGGCTTACGGCTGAAGTCAGGACAGAGCATCAGGAACGGTTCATCCGTGACGACGTAGAGATTATTGTGGCAACGATTGCATTTGGTATGGGCATTGACAAGCCGAACGTACGATATGTGATCCACTACGATTTACCGAAGAGTATTGAAGGATATTATCAGGAGACCGGGCGTGCCGGCAGGGATGGATTACCAAGTGAATGCATTCTCTTCTTTAGTTATGCCGATAAATTCAAGATAGAACACTTCATTCAACAAAAAAAGGATGAAAATGAAAAACAGATTGCATATAGACAATTGAGGGAACTGATAACGTATTGTGAAAGTAATGTTTGCAGAAGGAAGTTGTTGCTGGCCTATTTTGGCGAGACCTTCGAAGGGACGAATTGCGGGGGTTGTGATGTCTGTTTAGAACCGAAGGAACGGTTTGATGGAACGATTGCTGCACAAAAGATATTATCCTGTGTTTACAGGACAGGTGAACGGTTTGGGATAAATTATATTGTCGAGGTCTTGTTAGGCACCAGAAATCAAAAAGTATTGCAGAACCAACACGACACCCTGAAGACCTATGGTGTTGGGAAGGAATATTCAAGGTTGCAGTGGCAGTCGTTCATCCGTGAATTAATTCAGTTTGGATACTTAAGATTGGACGGGGATGAATATCCCATTCTGAAACTGCATGAAAAAAGCCGACCTGTTTTATTGGGTAACGAAAAGGTTTCTTTGATAAAGCCCGAGGAAAAACTCCCTGTTCAAAAGACCGAAGAGCACGAAGCCTATGATCATACTCTGTTTGAGCGTCTGAGGACTTTGCGAAAAACACTGGCCGATCAGGAGGGAGTGCCGCCTTACATCATTTTCCACGATACCAGCTTAAAGGAAATGACGACTTATTATCCGCAGAGTTTGCTCGATTTACGAAAAATAAGTGGTGTCGGAGATCAAAAATTAATGAAGCACGGGAAGGCCTTTGTGAAAGAGATCGCCGATTATTGTGAACAACACCAGATCATGCCAAAGCAGATCGCTCAGGAACATTCTGAATCTCCTGTAAAGCAGACGAAATATTCTACCGTTCAAACGACTTTGGGACTGTATCAGCAGCGTCTCTCGATTCATGAAATTGCGCAAAAGAGGGGACTTGCATTGTCTACCATTGTTTCTCATCTGGAAAAACTTATTCTGAACGGTGAAAGTATATCCATCGACGAGATGGTTGATTCGGAAAAGCAGAACCACATCCGAGAAGTGTTGAATAAATTTGGCATGGATAGATTAACGCCCGTAAAAGAAAAACTCGGAGACGGCTATTCCTACGAGGAGATAAGATTGGTTAGGGTAAAGATGATGTGTGAAGGTGGGAGAAAGTAACGGACAAAAGCGTTTAGTTTTGCTATGCTTGAAAACGTGACTTATCTGTAAAGACCAACTTTATACAAGGCGCCTAATTCTGGTTAGTCTCCACAAAACAAAAGGGCACCTCATGTGAGATGCCCTTTTGCCTATTACTTTTTAAACTATACCAGATGTTTTACCCAAAATCTTAGTGCTTCGCTTTATGATGGCATTCGCACTTGCAATCTTTACCTTCTTTTGCAGTATGCCCACATTTGTCACATTTCTTTTCCTCTGCCATAGCGGAGCCAACCAATACGCTATTTACAACACCAACACCCAATATCAACGCACCTGCTACAACCAAACTATAACCAAACCTCTTTAACATTTCCTTTTCCTCCTCGAATTAGGAATGCTCAAGCCAAACCGTCGAGAACACTCTCGATATACCTGGTTGGCTCTTCTCAATATAATATGTTACATTTTTGATATAAATACAATGAAATTGTTGTCGTATGATTCAAAATAATGTATGTTTTTGCATACACCTTAAAAATACCTTGAGTTTTACAAACGAGAGAACAAGGAGTTGCTGAGTCTGTACATACAGGAGGTAATCATGACTAGGAAGGGTTGGAAGAACCAGGAAGAACAGGCAGAGGAGTCGGGCAGGACGTTTAAGAATCGCAGACATAAGCACTCAGCAGTGGAATCGGACATCAATCGTTTGGAACGTCACGGCTTGGACAGGTGTATGGACAAGGGGTTGCATGCATTTAAAAGGTATTGTGCACTGGGTGTGGTAGCTGCAAATTTACACAAACTGGGGAACGTACTTCAGGAGAAGGCGCGAAAGAAGCACAATTAAGTTAAAAGAGGTGGTCTAAGAAGCGTGGAGAAACTGTATGACAGGGAGATTGTATGCCCAGACGAGCCAAAATTAGTGGAAAAATGGGAAAAATGAGGAAAAGAACCTTCCTTTTGTCAAAAGACCAGCAGCAAATTTTAAGAAAAGATTTTAGTAAGCGAAAAACTACCCTGCCGTTTTTAAAAAAAGCGTGTTTCCGTTCAGACCCTACGCAAGACAACAGATCACGCCCGCAACTGGCTTTTTTACCGGAAACATCAAGGATTATTCCTGTTACAATAGAATGAGTCGAGTGAATAGATGTTATACTGAAATCTGACTTTGTGCTTTATTCCACTATCCTGTGGTATCGTGTAAAAACTGTACAGAATTTTCACTGCCAACGAGATTGATGAGGAAAGATTTAGCGTTGAAAGAGTCGGAGCGGTTTGCCGTGACGAATAAAGTTAATATGGGCATTCGATGAATGATTTTATGGAATGACTGGTGAACCAATGGGCAAGGCATGACCTTACCGGAATGAAGCATGTTCGTGCTATTGTTTCACATGCCCGGTGCGATAATGTTCATTTATAGTAATCTCCATAAACATGAAGGACAACCACGTGGTTGTCCTTCATGTTTATAAATTTTTGGTTTTACATAACCCAAAAACGTTTTCGCGCTCCGTTTTAATGCCCCGCGTAATAATTTTAACAGCTAAATCAACTTTCCTTCTTTGTCTTTTTCTTCGTCCTTGTCTTCAGACATGATAGGGCCTGCGGAAGCAGTCTTTATATCGCCGGTTATCAATTTTCCGGACTTTTCCTCTTTGTCTTTCCCTTCGTCTTTATCTTCAGACTTAACAGGGACTGAGAATGCAGTCTTTATGGCGCCAGGCATCAATTCTCCAGACTTTTCATCCTTTCCCTTTTCTTTGTCTTCTGCCATTACAGAGCAGGTAAAAGAACTATTCACAACACCTGCGCCAAACGTTAAGACACCCACAGCAATAAGACTACAACCAAATTTCTTTAACATTTCCTTCTCCTCCTTAAGATTACAGGAAACTAAACCATGCGGTTGAGAACACTCTCATTATATCCGACTGGCTTTTTGAAATATGCTATTATATGTCATGCGATTGAATCATTGTCAACAAATTGTCTTCATAATTTCAATAACATACTTATTCGAAATACCCTATAGAGTATTTCGTGCGTATTTTTCTGACTACATTATTGAATCAGCAGATAATTTGTAATTCTTAGGCACGTTGTGTCGTGGGATGATGCTGTGCTTTCACGCAATAAGCTGGTTAGTATTCCCAGTTTCCAGATAGTGCCTCTCTACGGAAGATTCCTTTGGTTTAATGATCGGGGTCTAGTGAATACGTAGTAGCTGTAGGCCGTGTGTGCATTGTGCTGGTTTTATGAGGAATAGACCACCACATTCTCTATGTGATTCTGGGTCAGGCATGTATTGAGATGCGTACACAAAAGCTTGGCAGAAGCCTTCCAATTAGTGGTCCCACGACCCTTTTTTCAAACATTTTTACTCTCAATTTTAGCATCTTTCCAAACGATATTTTAACAGGAACAGGCACATGAAGAAGGCGTTGTTTAATAGAAGATTTTACGAAGGAATTAAACCCCTTTTTATGGGGATTTATTGGAACACTCAAAACTTCAGGCCGTAATGTTAAGACGGGGTTTTTGCATAATATGTGCGTTTGTGCTTTTCCGTATTTTTCCTTTACAGACAGTATACGTATGAGTAGATCTCTACAATTAAAGGGTATAAAAAACCCTTCCATGCAATGTTAATCTCCAATTGACATATAACGAGCCAGATGCCTGCCCTTGCCCTCATTCAAACAGGTACAGAAAGTCTGTGTTGTGTATCTCTCTTAACCCCAAAAACCAGGTATGGGTACCAAAGAAAAGATGTGCAATTATCTTTGGAAAACTTTGGTAAAAGATAGGAGCAATGCCGCGGAGGTTGTGTGAGTATAAGGGGATAGAATTGCCAGAGAGGAAGGCGTGTATAGACCATACACACGTGTGCACATCAACACTGCCAAAGTATGCAGCGGTATCGATCATAGGGTATTTAAAAGGGAAAAGTTCAATGATTGTGTTTAAGAAATACAGTAAGTTAAAGAGGAACTTTAAGGAGCACAGCAGTAACCCATTAAAGGGTTGCCAGTAATAATGCCCTCTTCAGGGCTAATCATGTCACCGGCTACGCTGGTGGCTCTAACGATTCGACCAAGGGAAGGAAAAGGTTCTCGTTGATTTTATGGATTAATTTATTTCTTTGTGCCCATGCAAAAAGTGTTGTGACGGCTTGCTTTCCGATGTCGCCCAAATTAACACTGTAGTTGTTAACGTATAATTGAATGTGCTGATTTCGGACAACTTCGTCCATCTCCTGGGCATAACATCTGACGAACTCACGGGAGGCCGTGGGGTGGGCAAGGGCATATTCTACACTTTTTCTTACAATACGATTTACTTTTTGAGCAATTTCAGCAGGGATATTTCGTTTTATGGCGATTCCACCCAAAGGGATGGGGAGTCTTGTTTGTGTTTCCCAATATTCTCCCAAGTCCATAATTTTAACCAGTCCTTTCCCCTGATAGGTAAACCGATTCTCGTGGATGATGACGCCCGCATCTACCGTGCCGTGTACAATAGCATTTTCGATTTCTGAAAAAAGCATTTCAACTTTATTTGTTATCCGCGGAAATGCCGTACTTAATAAAAAATTAGCGGTAGTGTATTTTCCTGGAATGGCAATGACCCGGCCTTCAAAGTCTGATTTTTGTTTTTCCGACTTTGTAATGAATAATGGTCCACAATTTTTGCCCAGAGCGCTTCCTGCATCTAACAAAACATATTGGTTAGTTACGTAAACATAAGAGTAATAGCTGAGTTTTGTGATGTCTAAGGCATGACGAAAGGCGAGTGTATTTAGTTTTTCCACGTCGTTGATGACCAATTCAAACGATATTCCTTCTGTATCAATTTTATTATTTATCATGGCATCGAAGATAAAGGTGTCATTGGGACAGGGAGAAATACCGAGAGTTAGTTTCATACGCTAAGGCATTCCTTTATAAAACGGACTTTTGCAGGCTTTTGCCCATGAAAAATCATCAAAAAATTCTTTGTAATTCTATTGTAAATACATCTTTTTGGTAAGTTTTTCTTTGCGTCCTTCGACTTCTTCCTGGTCAGATTTTTTCCGGTTGCGGCGTTATGGTTTTATAAGTGCCCGGTAATATGATGAATAATTTTTAAAGCGATTTTATTGAGATTTCCGATAGCCAGGGGAATGTTCCACCGGTCTTTGTTTCTGTCTTCTATATAATTTGAAACAGCTCTGATTTGAAGGCAGGGGAGACGTTCCATAAAACAGGCATAAAAAAATGCCGCTCCCTCCATACTTTCAACGTCAGGATCGTATTTTAAAATAATTTTATCAATACTGTATTGGTAACCGTGAACTTTATTGACGCTAATGCCTTTTACCTTTTTTAGCGCGGATACTCCGTACACCGAATCTACGGTTGTGTTCAGCAATTTGCCTGCCTGATAAGGGAATTGGTCAGGAGGCAACAGGTGTAATTCCGTTGCATCCAAAAAATTGTTTTTATCCTCGGCGCCTAAATCTGCTACGACTTCTTCTACAACGTTCACGGTAACGCCAGGTGCAATATCTTTCCTGAAACTACCTGCAATTCCAAATTGTAATGCCAGATCATAGGTATTTTTCGCTAAAACTTTTCCCATGAAATAGGCCGTATGCATAAGTCCGACCCCGGTAATAAGTGTATCTATGCTCAATTGGTGATAATGGATCGTCTTTGTGCTAAATTCTTTGGCTCCGCCCTGTCCGAGAGATGACATGAGCGGTTTAATTTCAGGGAGGGTTGCTGCAACAACAAGTAATTTCATAAAGTCGTTTCCTTAAAGGTATGGTGGTATTTTATAGGAAACGATTTAAAAAAGTCACGGCAAATTTTTCTTTTTTATATGTACCCTTGGTTTTAATCAAGATTATGGTATGCTTTATTAATTGTTTGATTTTGAAGGATGATTTTTATAAGATGCTAAATTCATTGTGTTGGTTTTTGTTTGTCGAACACCGGCATGATTTGTCAGATAATCTTAAGGATATGTATCATAGGCTAACTACTATAACTTTTTTATTCAGAACTCTTGTGGAGGGATATTTATATAAAGGGGTATTTTTCTTTCTGATCGTTGCTCTCTATTTTCCTTGTCAGGGCACGTGGGCCGTCACTATGCAAGGAAAAATCTATAAAACCACATCGAAAAAACACAGTGCGCGGAAGTGGATTAAAAATGGAAATGCGCAGTATAAACGGGGCAGGTATGAACACGCTGTCAAAGCGTATAATAATTCCATAGCACGTTATCCAGGTTATTTTGAGGCGTGGGACGGGCTGGGTAATGCGCTCTATTGTCTGGGGAATTATGATATGGCCGTTAAAGCCTATGAGAGGGCGTTGAGTATTAATCCCAATGCTAACTCCACCCTGGTAAATAAGGGAATTGCCTTCTATAAGCAAGGCAAGTTTGAAGAGGCTTTAGCATTATACGACAAGGTTCTTGCATCAGAACCAGGGTTTGCAGCTGCTTGGTATAATAAAGGTGTTGACCTGATTGCATTATTCAGATACGACAATGCAATGTATGCATTTGACAAAGCCATGGAAATCAACCCGAAAGAGGATTTGGCATGGCATGGGAAAGGGTATGTCTTAATCCTCTTGGGGAGATATGTCGAAGCTCTGAAGTTCTTTAGTAAGGCAGTAGAAGTAAATCCTCAAAGGGCATGGGCATGGAATAATATGGGAATTACCCTAAACCGGCTGGGTAGGTACGATGATGCAATAAAGGCATTTGATAAAGCAATCGAAATCAACCCGAAAAGCGCAAGGGCATGGCACAATAAGGCAAATAGTTTTTATAACCTCGGGAAGTACGATGAATCTATGAAATTTTATAATAAAGCGGTGGAATTAGATCCCCTTTTGTACGCAGGAGCAAAAAAATAAAAAGTTTTCCGGAATCATCTCAATGATTATGGGGGGATAAGAAGGAAGATTTTGTATAATCCCGGTCGTTCAGTTCTTCCCAGGCGTTTTAAGTGTATAATTGTTTATTCAATTTCTGAGTGCACATACATAATGCAGTGAAAAATTTTATGAATACCACCTTAAGAACAATGTCCCGATCAGTACTCATTTCTTTAGTAGGCGTATTTCTTTGTGTCTTTGTTTATCAGCGGATGTCCGTAGCTGCATGGTCTTCTCGTTCACAGAAGAATACGGCTATCTGTACAGCTTCCGGCCAGCAAAGTTCGCCGCAAATAATTGGCGATGGTGTTGGTGGTGCTATTATTGCATGGGAAGATGCAAGAGATATCCATTTTGATATCTATGTTCAGCGTATTGATGCTCAGGGGAATGTCCTTTGGCAAAAAGACGGTGTACCTGTTTGTGCTGCACCAGAAAATCAAAAACGTCCAAGAATGGTAAGCGATGGTGATGGGGGCGCAATAATTGTGTGGCATGACATGCGAAGTGGTATTGGCAATTATGATGTTTATGCCCAACGTATTGATGCAGAAGGAAATACATTATGGATGAAAGATGGGATACCTGTTTGTAGTGAGGTGAAAGATCAGGACAGTCCCTGTATTACATCAGATGGAGTGGGAGGGGCTATTATTGTTTGGGAAGATTTTCGAACGAACTATGCGGATCTTTATGGCCAGCGAATTAATAAAAATGGAGAAACGCTTTGGGCGAAAAACGGGGTACTTGTCTGCGGCGTATCAGGTGCACAAAATGCACCAGAAATTGTATCTGACGGCACAGGTGGTGCTATTGTGGTGTGGCAGGACTTTCGGAGGAATTACGCAGATATTTATGCGCAACGATTGGACGCAAGCGGAACAATGCTATGGGATAAGTTTGGGATAGCGGTATGTACTGCTCAAGGACATGAAAGTTTTGCTGTTGCTGTTAGTAATGGAGCCGAAGGGGCAATCATAACTTGGGTAGATACCCGTAATGGTACCAATAATAACGACATCTTTGCCCAGCAGATTGATGGGAATGGGGCAGTGCAGTGGTTGCTCAATGGAATTCCCTTATGTACTGCACCGGGAAACCAAAATTATCCGGTGATTACTACGGATGGAGCTGGAGGTGCCATAAGTGCCTGGTGGGATATGCGCAGTGGAGATTTCAATATCTTTGCTCAGCGCATAGACATTTCTGGTTGTGTTCAATGGGAAGACAATGGTACCGCAATATGTATAGAATCCGGTATTCAAAATCGTGTGTCTATAGTCAGCGATAACAATTGTGGTGCAGTGCTTGCATGGAATGATAATCGTGGTTTTCCGGCTGATTTTGATGTGTATGCACAACGAATCGATAGGAAAGGTATGCCTTTATGGAAAAAAAATGGAGTCGCCGTCTCGACGGCTTCTGATACCCAGTGTTTTCCTGTGTTAGTTGGAGATGGAACTGGTGGGGCAATTATTACCTGGCAGGATGGCCGTCAGAAAGATAAGAATTATTGGGACATTTATGCTCAAAAAATCAATAATGATGGTTTGTGAGGGGTGAATCAGGCGTTGAGTGACTGTTGCTTTGGTTTATGTGGTTATGCCGATACATTATTATTGTGTTATGTTATTTTTCTCCGGCAACCACCTCTTCGGAAATTGTTCCATTCCTACTTTCTTGAAAAACTTTTTACAGCATATGACCTGCCGCGCTTATTGAATAATTAATACTATACATAGCGACATAAATTTGCACCTGTCTGTTATTCCGGGCTTGATCCGGGATTCCATGTTTTTCTGGATTCCCGCTTCCGCGGGAATGGCATATTCGTATCGGATGAATAACTCTGTGTATAGGATAGAAGCGAAGACGATTGCACTGCTCTTATCTGGAAACCAACCCCATACAAAGGTTTCATCGGCCTTCATGTATTGGCAAAATTGGAAAAAATCTTTTTGCTTGACAGGGTTCGTTGATTGTGTTAATTTGCTACAAATTTATGCATTAAGCGTAGTTATGTATAAATTATAATTTTGAAAGGAGGTAGTTTAAGATTGGTAGAAAACTTTGGTTAGTGTATAGAATAATGATAGCTTAAATTTTATTTCTGAAAATTTACAGCATCAGATGATTGTTAATATATAAACGTTTGTGTTACGTATGAAGAAAGAATTCAGATAAAAAATATGGGAGAAAATGAATGAAAGCGTACAAAAAATATATGGCAGAGTTGGTTGGAGCCTTCGCGCTAGTATTTATAGCTGCAGGCGCCGTATGCGCTGATTTTTATTTGAGGCGGGAAGGGGGGCAGGGGTTAGGTCTTTTGGGTATTTCTATTGCATATGGTGTGGTAATGATTGTCGTTATTTATGCAACGAGTTATATTTCTGGCTCCCATGTAAATCCGGCTGTGACGATCTCATTTTGGATTAGCAAAAGAATGGATCCCAATACAGCAATTATGTATATTCTCTCTCAAATTACCGGCGCAATAATTGCGGGACTGGCATTGAAAGTGCTCTTTCCCGAGGCGTTGAACACGGTATATTTAGGTACCTGCATGTTGTCTCCCGGCGTTTCAATCGGTCGTGGCATATTAATGGAGTTTATTGTTACTTTTTTCCTGGTCTTTACTGTCTATGGGACATTAGTAGATAAGAGGGCTACTGCAGGGTTTGCGGGTGTCGCTATTGGTATGGTGACGCTTTTTGGGGCTATGATTGGTGGGACAATCAGCGGGGGTGCGATGAATCCTGCGCGTGTTTTTGGCCCCGCTATTGCGTCCGGGCAGTTTACCCATCACTATGTCTGGTGGATTGGACCGATTCTGGGTGGAATTGTTGCGGGTTTCGTATATGATCAACTCTTTGCAGATGTGAGAAAATAGGAATCACAAGCATAAGGTAAATCTTGTTGTTCTAAAACAGAAATTTAAAAAGAAGCGGCAACATGTAAACGCAGTTTGCATGTTGCCGCTTTTATTAAAAGAGCTAATTTGTTTGATATTCATAAAGTCCTCAGAATTCTTGAGCGGGAAAATAGACGATTTGTAGAGCCCATCGTTACAACCATTTCCCGTGAACGAACCCCGTTTCACGTACTTATTTCCTGTATTTTAAGCCTCAGAACAAAGGATAGTACCACCCGCGAAGCTTCAGGCCGGCTCTTTGCCCTGGCCGACAATCCAGAAGAGATGGAAAAGATTCCTGTAGAAAGGTTGGAAAAAATTATCTATCCGGTTGGATTTTATCGAATAAAGGCGAGGAAGATCAAAGAGATTTGTGCGGTATTGATTAAAACATACTTGGGTAAGGTACCCGATGAAATTGACGAATTATTAAAACTTAATGGTGTAGGCCGCAAAACGGCAAATCTTGTGGTAACTTTGGGATATCAAAAACCGGGTATCTGTGTGGATACCCATGTTCACCGGATCACCAATCGCTGGGGATATGTTAAAACAAGAAATCCTCACGAGACGGAATTTGCTCTCCGTGAAAAGCTTCCGAAAAAATATTGGCTTACCATAAACGATATCCTTGTTACGTTTGGTCAAAACATCTGTGTTCCTGTTTCTCCGAAATGCAGCATTTGTCCTGTCAATGTCTTTTGTAAAAGGGTGGGAGTGACAAGGAGTCGATGATTTGTTACATGGCATTACCAAGAGCTCCTACAGTATTCGCTGGGTGAACGAAACATAAAAATCTTGACAAGTAGCGAGATAATGTCGTATCTTCACAAAATAAAAAATGCGAAACTTTAATTTTTATAGCAAACATAATAAATAAGTGCACATGAAAGTGTCATTGCGGGGGGCAACAGCCCGAAGCAACCTCCAGTGCCTGGATTGTTTCGTGGAGTTTACACTGAGCAGTGCGAATGTGCTCGTAAAGACAACTTTCCCCTCGCGTTTGCTATATAGCACTTCCAATGACCATTTTGACTTTTTTGGCGAAATCTATGAATAGAATTAACCTTGATAGGATTGACTCATAAATTTTGTGTTTTGGATTTTCTCTTTTCCGACTCGTTCGAGTCAAGATATAAAGGCAAAAAAAGGATAGCCTGTTTTTGTGGTAAATTTGTGTAAATCGAAAAGATTATTCTATGAAAATTGGAATTCTTGCGGATACTCACGACAATATCCATGCTGTTAAAACGGCAGTCTCCTATTTTAATACCCAAGGTTTGGAGTATGTTATCCATGCCGGCGATTATGTTGCTCCTTTTTCCCTGAAGGAATTAATGAAGGTGAGTGCAAAGTTTTTAGGAGTGTTTGGGAACAATGATGGCGATCGGATGGGATTGTATAAAATCTGTAAAAATCTGCACGAACCTCCTTATGAGCTAATTTTGGGCGGGAAACATATTATGATAACTCATATGCTTGAGAGTCTTCTGAAAAGATCTGAGGTCAATACGGATGTTGTTATTTATGCCCATACGCATATACCGGAAATTAAACTGGGAGTACCTATGTACATCAATCCAGGTGAGTGTGGCGGATGGTTGAGCGGGAGAAATACAGTTGCAGTACTTGATCTTGAAACATTTCAAGCAGATATTATTGCCCTTTCAGCAAGATTTCCCGATAAAGGATAGCAGTGATTAAAGGATTTTATAAAACGGTTTTTATTTCGTTGTGTCTTCTCTGTTGTGCAATGCCCTGTGGCTGTGTTTTGCGATCTCTTACCATTGATTCTCAGCCGTCCGGAGCGATGGTTTATTTAGACGATGAACTGATTGGTGAAACACCGGTAACGACTACTTTTACCTATTATGGCGTTCGAAAGATCACTTTGGAAAAGGTAGATGCTGAGGGCCGGCTCGTCTGTGAAAGAAAAATTGTTTACGAAAAGATAAAACCACCTTTCTATCAAATTTTACCGCTGGATTTTTTTTCTGAGTTAATAATTCCGGCAAAGCTGAAGGACGAGCATTGTTTTTCCTATCAATTAGATCCGTTACGAGAGATGTCTAAGGCAGAACGTCAGGAAGGGATTATGAAAAACGCTGAAGAATTACGAGGGCGGCTGGTTGAGTCTGCCGCTCATTGAATTATTTGTATTACTTCCTCCAGGGGTTTGCGATGTGTCGGTTTAGGAATATCCAATGAGTACCCTAGTGGGGTTAACGCTATGGGTTCAATCCCTGGCGGGAGATTTAAGATAGATTTTACTTCAGATACTTTAAAAGCTGCAACCCAACAGGTAGCCAATCCCTCTGATGTCGCGGCAAAGATAAGATGGTCCATTGCAATCGAGACATCTATGTCTGCATAGTTTTTCCCATCGCCTCTCTTCCATCCTTTTTCTGGTATACTACAGGCGCAGATGATTATTGGCGCTGTACAAAGCCATGAGGCATTATATGCATTTTTCAATTGATGTCTTATTTTTTCATTCTTGATTACTACAAAGTAGACGGGTTGCCTATTCGCTGCGCTGGGTGCAGACAGAGTAGCCTCTAATATCCGTCTAAGCTTTTCTTCCTCAACTGGTTCTGATTTGTAAGAACGAACGCTTCGTCTTTTTTTTATAATTTCATATATATTCATAAGATTCCTTTTAAAATTCTACAATCTTCCAACGGTTAATCTTTGCATATAATCTGAGTAGCGGACTTGCATTTACCGCTATCGGGTATCCAACCATCCGCATAAATTTTACATCTACATATTGATTGGCATAGGCATAAGAAGACGAAAGATCAATCTTATATTCTGAAACGAGTCGATCCACAATCTTTGCTTTCCCACCGCTATAAGAATGTATACCATTAATTTCCCCGGTGATTATACCTCTATCGTCAACAGCAAGATTTGTTCCGATCCCCACGTCGGCATTACAATATTCTTTAAAACACTCTACGAAAGGGCTTAACGTTCCCGATAACAATACGATCATATATCCTGCATTCTTCAACATTTTTATCTCATCCAGGGCGGCTAATGAAATATAAGGGGAGATCCGTTCTTCGAAACATTCGCTAATGCTTGAAACAATTTTTTCATATTCTTTATTTTTCAAATAATATTTGTTTTTTCTAACATATAACCCTTTAAAAACCAAAAGGTTATGAAAAAATACATTTGCAAATTGCAATAGGTCGTGGAAAGTAATAAGCCCTTTTTCTAGAAGGTATCGGAAGAAAATCCTCTCGGATGAGATATTTCTGATTATGGTTCCATCGATATCGAATATAGCAGCTTTAATCACAAAGTTGGATTCTACAAAGTATGCGAATATCTTTCAATAAAAAATTTACATACTTATCAACATCTCACCTATACAATGTATTGATCCGTTACAGATATTTGTTGAAGTCGTAAGTGGCAGTTAATAGGGCAGTTATAAATCAACATATTGTATTGGTATTTAAATTATATACAAAATATTGTGTTTTTTATTGACAATATAAATTTTTTTGATATAAATATGCAAACATGTAATACACAACATATGGCATGTGTAGATTAACTTAGTTAGGTTTTTTAAGAAAGGGGGATAGTCAAAAAATAATTAGAATGAAAAGAGAATGATGTTGTTTGTAGGGCCGGATTGTACAAGATATGATGCATATTTATAAAAAATTACATACTAAAGAACGAAGAAACAAATAACAATAAGGAGATATTTAAGAATGACAACAGCAATACTGGAAAGTCCTGTGGCGCAGGGTAGTGTTTACAAGGAAGATATACAGTTATTAATAGAAGAGAAGCTCAATGCTTTTGATTCGGTGATAGAAAGGCATGAATTTTTAGAGATAGATGGAGAAATCACAGGAAATAACCCAAAAGAAGATTGTATAAAAATTATTAACCATAAATTGGAATGTGCATTTGCCATAGATGTTGATTCGGTAATTCGTCAAAATGTAGAATCAGTTGTTCATGCCTTAGAAACGGGAATTACAACGCGTCTTTACGGAGTTACGCGAATAGTAGGATATTATAGCAGGGTGTCTAATTGGAATAAGTCAAAAATTGGAGAATTACACGACAGGCATATGGGAAGGTATTCAGTGCGGTAAATTTCTCCCCAAAACCCCTTTGAGCAAGAAAGCCATTACGGCGTATCCGTTACGCTGTAATGGCTTATTTTTTGAAAAAATCAATACAGGGATTATCAGTCTTTACGAGAAACAGAATGAGGTATTCTGACGGTAAGCACCGGGCACGGAGCTTTTCGCACCACTTTTTCTGCCACACTGCCCATAACGGCATGAGAAAGTCCGGTTCTTCCATGCGTACCGATTACAATAAGATCAGCGTCAATTGCAGTCGCAGCGTTAATTATTTCTTGAAAGGGTATACCTTTTACTACGATTGTTTCTACCTCCAGAACATCTGATGTTCCTTCCGGCAGGCTTTTTATTAGATCTTCTCTGATTTTGTCTAAATTAATCTCGGTGATGTTATAAGGGCTAAATTTATAAATCTCAGTATCGTATAAGCGAATATCAATTACATGCATCAAATATAATTTTGCTTCATCTTTTAATGCCAGAGAAATAGCATACTTTAAAGCCAGATACGAACATTCGGAGTGGTCTATAGGGCATAATATTTTTTTTAATGTAATCATAGGGTCTCCTAATCTATTTTTATACTGACATACCTACACCGTCAATGACAATGTTACAGGATGGACATTTTGTACTGATAATGTTATTTTCGATAATCTGATATCCATGTCTTTTGATAAGTACTCTTTTGCACTCATAACAATAAGTATTTTCACCGCCTTCGCCTGGAACGTTACCTTCATAAACATAGCGGAGACCCGCCTCAAGGCCTATATTGCGCGCCATTCTCAGAGTATCCACCGGGGTTGGTGGTTTCTCCATAAGCCGATACTGCGGGTAAAAGCGGCTTACATGCCAGGGAATTTCAGGTCCAACGCTTTTGATAAACTCCGCAATCTTTTTTAATTCTGACGCTGAATCGTTAATTTCAGGAATAATCAAGGTGGTAATTTCTATCCAGATCCCCATTTCTTTATAGGAACGGATACAATCGAGTACCTCTTCTAATCGCGCACCGCAGATTTTTTTATACGTTTCGTCGGAGAAGCTTTTTAAATCGATGTTGGCTGCATGCAGATACGGTTTTATAGTTGCCAAAGCTTCACGGGTTATATATCCATTTGTTACAAATACATTGTTAATAGATTTTTGTGACGCTATTTTCGTAATCTCGTATGCGTACTCAAAAAAAATTGTAGGTTCTGTATAAGTATATGCTATACTTTTACAATGATAATTGAGGGCTTCTTCAACAATCTTCTCAGGTGCGATGTCTTTGCCGACAATCTGGTCGTGGTTTTTCGACAATTGGGATATCTCATAGTTTTGGCAGTTTAGGCATCTGAAATTGCATCCAGCGGTTGCTACGGAAAATGCGGTACTTCCAGGATAAAAGTGAAAAAGTGGTTTTTTCTCAATAGGGTCAATATTTTCAGAAATAAGTTTTCTATAAACAAGCGAGTAGAGTGTGCCGCCACGATTTTCCCTGACCCGACAAATACCTTTTTTGCCTTCATTAATAATGCAATGATGGCGACAAAGATGGCATTTTACCTTGTTATCTCCAAGTTTTTCAAAAAACATTGCTTCTTTCATAATTTTTATCTTACAGTTTTTTTATTACTATGGCAAGTACTATCATTATAGATCTATTTCGTCAGCATTGGGAAATTGAAGGATAAAATAGATGCACATAAATAAAACAATATTTTAAAAACTCTTTGTATAAATAATGTTGCTTTGTAGGGGCAGGTTTGAAACCTGCCACTGGTACAAGTTATACCCGGTTTCTTGTTGGAAATTTTCAAAAAAATAAATTGTTACAAATAATCTTGTTTTGCATAGAATGTAAGTATAAATATTGCTTGCGCTTAGAAATTGTTTTGGTTGTGACGGCAAAGAATTAAAAATATTTTTACTAAACTATTTATGAGTTCTTCCGATAAATGAAAATTAAAAGTTATTAAAATGGTACCTCATAGTGCTAGGATATTTAAAATTATGTTGTCTTGCCTTAAAATCAATTATTTGCCCAAAATGTGCTCACGATATATCTCACCTAAAATACTTTTTTATAAATTCCAGGAGTATTAAAAATCGCTAAATTTGTATGTCTACAAAAGGAGGTAATCAAAAAAATTTGTAGTATTTGATGGCGTGAAAAAGACATGAAAAAATAAATTAACAATATGAAAATGGAGGGTTAATCATGATGAAGAAAAGGAGTAATGCAGGTTTTACGCTAATAGAATTGCTGGTTGTCGTCGCTATTATTGGTATTTTAGCGGGTATCCTTTTGCCCGTTTTAGGAAAGGCGCGTGAGTCGGCACGCAGGACACAGTGTGCCTCGAACTTAAAGCAGATCGGTTTGGCACTTAATATGTATGCCAATGATAATAGCGAGGCGTTTCCTACAGGTGGCGCTTCAGGTACAACTGCTAGTGCAAGTACAACAGGTGTGACAGAATTACAATCACTGGGAAAACTTTTTGATCAGTATATTTCCGATAGGAAGGTATTCAAATGCCCAAGTGATGTCAGTGTTGGGGAAAGGGACGTTTTAACTTTAACAACGGATCTAACCACTTTTAAGACAAGCTCGTGTAGCTATGGCTATGATGATAACCATTCAGGAAATGATGACCCGAGTGTCGTAATCGTTGCGGATAAACTAGGAACCGCAACGGCGACAGGACTTTCAGTCAATCACAAGAATAAAGGACAGAATGTGCTCTTTATCGATGGTCATGTAGAATGGAAAGGCACAGCAACATGCGGTTACTACGGTACAATCACAGCAGGTTACGGTTTCGATAACATATGGCAAAACGATTCAGACAATTCGCATACTTCACAAAGTTCGGCTGGCACTGATACGGTAATAATGCAATAGTTCAATTGTAGTCTAATTTTTTTAAAAAGGGTAATATTAGAAATAATATTACCCTTTTGTTATTATACCGTGGAAAGCACTTCATTCATACTACCACTCCGGTAGCCTTCCATATCGATTGTAACGTATTTGTAACCAATTTCCTTGAATTTCCTGACAAGTTCCTCGCGTTTACCATTTTGTAGAAGCTCCGGGAGATCCTCTGGCATTACCTCGATCCGTGCAATGGTATCATGATGCCTGACGCGGAATTGACGCAACCCTATACTCCTTAGATAATTTTCCGCCGCGGTAACGATCGCCAATTTCTCCTCAGTTATTAAATTTCCGTAAGGAAATCTTGAAGACATACATGCATAAGAAGGTTTATTCCAGTTGGAAAGCATAAGGTGTTTTGATAGCTCGCGAACATCGGCCTTTCTTAGTCCACTTTCTTTTAAAGGGCTGCGAACTTCAAGTTCCTTTGCTGCATCCAGGCCGGGCCTATATTCACCTACATCATCCAGATTTGAACCATCTGCAACGTGCCTGTAGCCTCTTTCCCTGGCAAGTGCTTTAAGTTTTCCAAATAATTCCGATTTGCAGAAATAGCACCGATTGGGAGGATTTTGAGCAAATCCCTCGATGCCAAGTTCGCTGGTATCGAGGGTCATGTGGGAAATACCAATTTCCCTGGCAATCTTTTTGGCCTCTTCGTATTCATATTCCGGGTAAGTCTCCGACCGTGCAGTTACTGCAATCGCCCTGTCTCCGAGAACATCATTACAAACCTTTGCCACAAGAGAGCTATCCACACCCCCAGAAAAGGCTACAACAACGCTTTCTAAACTTTTTATGGTGTCCCTCAATTTTGTAAGCTTTTCCTCTGTGCCCATAGACCCTTTCAATGCGTCTTTTTCGTGAATTATTGCGATAAATCAAGCATTTTTTGTATGGCTACCCGCGCCTTTGCTGCAATATCATCAGGTACCTTTATCTGGTAAACGAGGTCTTCTAATGACCATAATACCTTTTCTAAATTTATAAGTTTCATGTTAGAACAATCGGCTAAGTGTGTAATAGCATAAAATGCTTTTTGCGGATTCTCTTTTTTTAAACGATGAAGAATACCCGTCTCTGTGCCAATGATAAATTCCCTGGCGTCCGTTTCTCTGCAATATTTAGCAATACCCGTTGTGCTGGCTACATGGTCTGCCAGTGCAATTACGTCCGGCGTGCATTCGGGGTGAACGACGACCTTTGCGCCTGGATGCTCTGCTTTTAATTTGGTAATATGATCTGCCAGTATTCTGTGGTGCGTGGGACAAAATCCTTCCCAAAGTATCATGGGGCGGTTTAGTTTGGATGATACATAGCCCCCAAGACTCTTGTCAGGCACAAAAAGAATCTCCTGTTCTTTGGGGATTGATGAGACAATTTTCATTGCATTGGAAGACGTGCAGCATATATCGCTCTCTGCCTTTATAGCAGCCGTACTGTTTACGTAGCAAACAACTTTTGCATTAGGGTGTTCCCTTTTCTTTATCTTAAGTTCTTTTAGGGTTATCATGTTGGCCATGGGGCATCCTGCGTGTTCATCGGGCAAAAGAACCATTTTGTTAGGGCAAAGGATTGAAGCAGTCTCTGCCATAAAATGTACGCCGCAGAATACGATAATGTCTGCTTTTGTATTGGCAGCTTGCTGAGAAAGTCCTAAAGAGTCGCCTGCAAAGTCTGCAATATCCTGGACATCTCCTCGTTGATAATTATGTGCAAGGATTACAGCATTTCTTTTTGTTTTCAAATCTTTGATTTTTTCTATTATGGTAGACATAGAAACTTACGCCATCCTCTTTATTAGAAGGTAAATGAGATGAGGAGAAATGCAATTATGAAATAAGTCGGTACGCAGTAATTTTCTCAAAATCCTAGCTTCCCCAATAATGATTGCATACCAAAATGTCAAATTTCCATATTAAAAAATATTTTTAGAGCATTATTCCTTTTTAGCATAATCATAGCAAAGCATCCTATGTTTTGAAATACTTTTTTCTAAATTGTATTAATATCAAGAAGTCATTTTTGCTTGACAATGAAATGTTTATCTGATAGCATATTTTGGCCTAAGTATGATATTACTAAAGATTTCGGGGGAAGGTTAAGTGTCATTCCATCGTTTAAATACTTAGGGCGATTAGCTCAGTTGGCTAGAGCGCTTGCTCGACAAGCAAGAGGTCACTGGTTCGAGCCCAGTATCGCCCACCATAAATAGGTTAAGCACTTCAAGATTTTTTTCAAAATATTGACTCCTGAATGAAAACCAGCACAATAGAGATATTGTTGTTGCACGAAAGAAATTTAAGAACACGGTTTGTTAGCAGAAAAGAGAGATAATTTTAAAACAAATATTGCAGAAATTATAACGAAGAATCGAAAATGGTTAAGATTACGTTACCTGACGGGACAAAAAAGGAATATAAAGAAAATATAACTATTGGTGAGGTCGCCAGTAATATTGGTAACCGTTTAGGAGAAAGGGCGGTAGCAGGAAAAGCTGGAGGTGTGCTTGTAGACCTTAGTTACTCTATTAAAGAAGATATCTCCCTGTCGGTAATCACGGAAGATACCGAAGAAGGGCTGGAGATACTTCGTCATAGCACAGCGCATATTATGGCACAGGCAGTCAGTCGGCTTTTCCCTGGTGTGAAACTTGGCATAGGTCCTACGATTGAAAATGGATTTTATTATGACTTCAGTCTCCAGCATAGTTTGTCGGAAGAGGATCTTAGGAAGATTGAAGAAGAAATGGCAAAAATTATTCGTGAGGATATTTGTATTACAAGGATGGAATTATCTCGTAATATAGCCATAGAAAGGATGGAAGCCGCCGGCCAGTCTTTTAAGGTAGAGCTTATTAAAGATATTGAAGATGAAAAGGTGTCTTTTTATACACAAGGAGATTTTATAGATCTATGCCGCGGTCCGCATATTCAGAGAACGGGCAAGGCAAGAACATTTAAACTCCTGAGTGTAGCTGGCGCTTACTGGCGTGGGAAGGAAACAAATCCCATGCTGCAGCGTATTTACGGGACGGCGTTTTTTACGCAAACAGAACTTGCCAATTATCTAAAATTTCTTGAAGAGGCAGAGAAACGCGATCATCGAAAAATAGGAAGAGATTTGGATCTTTTCAGTTTTCATGAAGAGGGGGGCGCGGGATTAACTTTTTGGCATCCCAAAGGCGCAAGAATACGGAATATTATTGAGAATTTTTGGAGAGAAGAGCATTTCAAGAGAGGTTACGAGATTCTTTATAGCCCTCATATTGCAAAAATCAATTTATGGAAAACCAGCGGTCATTGGAATTTTTATCGTGAAAGTATGTACTCGCCAATTGAAGTGGACGGGCAAGAATATATTTTAAAACCCATGAACTGCCCTTTTGCTGTGCTTATATACAAAACAAAGCTGCACAGCTATCGTGATTTACCTTTACGATGGGGGGAATTGGGAACCGTGTATCGGTACGAAAGATCAGGGGTTTTACACGGCCTGTTGCGTGTGCGGGGATTTACACAGGACGATGCGCATATTTTTTGCACACCAGACCAGTTGGAAAGTGAAATCATGGGGGTAATTGATTTGGCTCAATTCATGCTGTCAAGTTTTGGATTTCATGAATATGAGATAGAATTAAGCGTTCGGGGAAAAGGAGAAAAGGAAAAATATATAGGCCGGGATGAAGTTTGGGAACACGCCGAGGATGCCTTAAAAATCGCCCTTGAAAAAAAAGGATTAAAATATATCCGGATGGAGGGCGAGGCAAAGTTTTATGGTCCGGCAATTGATATTAAAGTTAAAGATGCTATAGGACGAGGTTGGCAGGGACCAACGATTCAGGTAGACTTTAACCTGCCCGAGAGATTTGATGTCAATTATGTTGGCTCTGATGGATTTCATCATCGTGTGGTAATGGTGCATCGTACCGTGCTAGGAGCTATGGAACGTTTTGTCGGATGTTTGATAGAACACTATGCGGGCGATTTTCCTTTATGGATTGCGCCTGTTCAGATGCGGATATTACCAATTACTGATGCGCACACGGATTATGCAAATAAATTAAGGGATCGGTTGCTTGCAAAGAATTTTAGGGTAGAATGTGATACAAGTAACGCTAAAATCAATTATAAGATACGAGAAGGTACAATGGGGAAAATTCCCTATTTGCTGATTGTCGGTGATAAGGAAATGGGAAGCGATACCGTTGCGGTCAGGAGCCGAAAAAAAGGAAATGAAGGGACGATTCCTGTAGAAGAGTTTATCAGGAACATGGAATCTGAAATCAAAGCAAAAAGGTAATAATAACTTTTTAAAAGGAGAATATACATTTCACAAGAATTAAGGATTAATGAACGTATCCGGTCCTCAACAATACGGTTGATTGATGAGAATGGTGTTCAGGTTGGGGTGATTAGTAAAGAAGAGGCTATTGCAAAGGCAAGAACGGCAGAGCTTGACCTTGTAGAGGTAGCCCCTGATGCTAATCCGCCGGTATGCCGGATTATGAATTATGGTAAGTTTAAATATAGACAAAAGAAAAAGTTGCATCAGAAGCAACATGTGGTACAGTTAAAAGAATTAAGGCTGCGGCCGAAAACGGGTGAGCATGACATACAAACAAAGATCCGTCAGGCAAGAAAATTTCTAGAGAACAGAGACCGCGTTCTTATCAGCGTAATGTTCAAGGGAAGGGAACGTGCCCATACAGAGTTAGGCGAGGGCATCTTGAAACAAATTGCAGATACGCTTGAGGATGTTGCCAAGGTAGAAAAAGACAGGATATCTGATGATCGGAGAATGGGAATTATTTTATCACCTAAGTAAAAAAATCTCAATGATGATTGACATAGTTTTGTTATAACTCCGGATGAATTGTATCGGAGTTGTTTATTGGAAGGGGAGGTATTATCAATGCCAAAGTTGAAAACCCACAAGGGGCTTAAAAAGCGAATAAAAATAAGTGCAAAAGGAAAGGTCAAAAGGCCAAAGGCCGGAAAAAGCCATTTGATGTCTGGAAAGACAGGAAGACGGCGTGAACATCTGAGAAAAAAAGCAGGGGTTGCGCCTGCCTTCAATAAAATCATGACGAGGGCATTGAGGGGGTCTTAAAGTAAATTTTAATTTTTTTGATGAAAGAGTTGTAACATGCCAAGAGCAACAAAAGGGTGTGCAAGAAAAAGATCGAGAAAAAGATTGTTAAACAAGACGGAAGGTTATTGGGGTGGCAGAGGTAATCTGTACCGCAAGGCCATGGAAACTTATATTCGTGCCATGGTTTTTTCGTTTAGAGACCGGAAAGCCCGTAAGAGGAAATTCAGAGAACTCTGGATTTCCCGAATCAGCGCAGCGGCCAGAGAACGAGGAATATCATATAGTCGTTTTATGCAGGGATTAATCAGAACCAAAGTAGATCTCAATAGAAAGATGCTTGCTGAGATGGCGGTCAATGATAAACCCGCTTTCGACCAATTAGTTGAGCAAGTGAAAGCGGCGATGTAAAATCTTGTGTCTAAGCAGTGCCTATCAGGCTTATGTGACGGTGTGTTTCTGAAATGGAAGGCACGTTCCCCCCTGAAAACAGAGCGGGATGGAACGTGCCTGCATTTTTTTATGCTTTTGAGAAATTCATTTACATGGTAGAAAAATTTGAAGAGATAAAAAGGAACTTGCAAGACGAAATCCGTTCCATTGATGCCCAGAAAAATGCAGAACAACTGAGAGTAAAATACTTGGGAAGGAAGGGCATCGTTAATGATCTTATGAAGCGTATTCCAACGCTGCCAATCGAAAAGCGTGTTGATTTCGGACGGCAGGTAAATTCTCTCAAAAGTGAAATTACTGATAGTATAGATGCGCTTGTAAAGCGGTTATCTGCACAATCGGTTTCAACAGGCAAGGCGGAATTGTTTGATATTAGTTTACCGGGCAAGCCTCAGTTTGTGGGGAAAAAACATCCTCTTACGCAAACAATCGACGATGTTAAAGAGGTATTTGCATGTCTGGGCTTTGATGTGGCTTACGGTCCGGAAGTAGAATTGGAATATTATAATTTCGAAGCATTAAACATTCCTGCAGATCATCCCTCGCGAACCGACTTTGATACATTTTATATCAAAGATGATGTGCTTTTAAGAAGCCAGACATCTACCGTTCAGATTCGTATCATGGAAAATCAGAAGCCACCTATTCGTATCATTGCACCTGGCAGGGTATATCGGCCTGATACCGTTGATGCGAGGCACTCTTTTATGTTTCATCAGGTAGAAGGCCTGCTGGTGGACGAAGGGATTAGCTTTGCCGATCTCAAAGGAGTATTATACCAATTTATCAAGGCCTATTTTGGCCAAAATATCCAGATGCGCTTTCGGCCATCCTTTTTCCCTTTCACGGAACCAAGCGCTGAAGTCGATATTTCCTGTTCCCTCTGCGAAGGTAAAGGGTGTAGCGTATGTTCGTATAGCGGATGGGTCGAAATTTTGGGGGCCGGAATGATTGATCCGAATGTATTTAAGGCAGTGCATTACGATGAAGAAAAATATACAGGTTTTGCCTTTGGAATGGGTGTTGAACGGATTACGATGCTAAAGTACGGTATCGGAGACATTCGTCTCTTTTATGAAAATGACCTGCGCTTTTTATTGCAATTCTAAATGGTATGAAAATTAGTTACAACTGGCTCAAGGAATATGTCTCTTTTCTCTTAACTCCGCAGGAACTGGCTGACCGGTTGACCGGTGTTGGGCTAGTAGTTGCTGACGTGAAACCGATGGAAGATGATTTCTGCCTCGATATAGAAGTTACCTCCAATCGCCCCGATTGTCTCGGCGTTATTGGTATAGCACGTGAAGTGGCTGCAATAGTTGGGGAAAGTGTGCGTTTCCCGGAGACAAACTTTGTAACCACGGATAGCGGGATATCGCAAGCAGTCACGGTTAGCGTTGAGGATCCAATCTTCTGTCCCCGCTATACTGCCAGGGTAATTTATCACCTAACGGTTAAGCCTTCACCTGAATGGATGCAGAAGAGACTGCGATGCATTGGCCTCCGGCCGATAAATAATATCGTTGATATCACGAATTATGTAATGATGGAGACCGGGCAACCGCTTCACGCATTTGATCTGGATAAGATAGCAGAACAAAAGATCCTGGTGAGAAAAGCGAGAATCGGTGAAGAGATTGTTGCCCTGAATGGCGCCAGAAGGGCTCTTTTCCCTGATATGCTGGTTATTGCTGACGGTAAAAAGCCGGTTGCCATCGCCGGTATTATGGGCGGTAAGGAGACGGAGGTTTCTGAAACTACCAGAAACATCCTCCTGGAATCTGCCCAGTTTGAACCAGGGCAAGTGCGGCGTACATCGAGATCATTAGGCATCGCTTCAGATTCCTCATACCGTTTTGAAAGAGGTACAGATTATGAAAGCGTAGACTTCGCATCCCAAAGGGCAGCAAGACTTATTAAAGACTGCTCTGGAGGGGAAATTGCCAGCGTCGCCTTTGATATCAAATCGGAAAGACACGAAACAAAAAAAATTACCCTCCGTCTCAAACGCCTCCAAGCTATATTGGGGGCAGAGATAAAGAGAGACGTTATCCTTGATATCTTAAAAAATCTTTCCTTTAAGATTCTTCATGATGACGATAATTTTATTGATGTCGAGGTGCCGGGTTTTCGAAGCGATGTCTATCGCGAGATCGATCTGATCGAAGAAGTTGCTAGGATTTATGGCTACGATAGGATACCCGTAAAGACTTCCATCAGCGTTCGGGGAAGTAGGAAGAACACATACGAGTTCGTCGCTGCAAATGTCCTCCAATTTCTCGTGGGCATTGGTTTTTATGAAGTAAAAACCTTTAGTATTGTCGATGCTTCTCCTTTACAATCGGTAAATTTGTGGTCAGGCAGGGAGAATGTAGAAATTGTCAATCCGCTGAGGCAGGAAGAAAGCCGCTTGCGGGTGTCGCTCCTGCCCAGCTTAATCAATGTAAAGAGATATAACCTGAACCACGGCACAGAGCAGGTAAAAATCTTCGAAATTGCAAAAGTGTATCTGGCTGGGAGTAAACTACCGCAGGAAAAGAACTGTTTATCCCTGCTGGCGGATACCGATTTTTTGACCCTCAAAGGGGTTATTGAGTCATTACTCAGAAATCTCGGCATCGTATTGCCCTGCGAATGGCTTCCCTTTAATGAACCAGGATTGTTCCGGGATGGAAGGGCTGCAAGGATTCAGATGGGGAATGATCCGCTTGGATTTATAGGAGAAGCAGGACCGGAGTTAGAATTAAAAACGGCATCCTGCCTTGTGGAAATGGATCTTGATCTTCTGGTAGAAAAGTCAAATTTCATCAAAAGATATCAGGATATACCCCAGTATCCAGCCGTATTCCGTGATCTTGCCATTCTGGTAAATGAAGAAGTAACCTGGTCGTCTATTGAAAAATGCATCATAGACACCAAAGTCGACTTTTTAAAAGAGATAAAATTCCTCGATATTTATCGCGGTAAACAGGTCCCCGCCGGAAAGAAGAGCATCGCTTTTAACCTCTGTTTTCAAGCCAGAGACCGGTCCCTAAAGGGTGAAGAGGTCGATAATGCACAACAAACGATCATCAATGCCCTAAATAGAACGCTTGGCGCTGAATTAAGAAGGGCATGACGGATGAAACTCTCCGGGCATAGTATGTCGGACGTGAAATGTCTGGGATGACAGGCCTGGGCAAGTAGTTATAAAATATTCTGGCAAAGACAAGCTATGGCTAGATCAGAAGGCGCAAAGCAAAAAGGGAAACGAAAGCCTTTTCTATTCCAGCGTTACTTCATCATATCAGCCTTGCCCACCAGCATTTCTTTACCCATTCACCTTACTTCTCTCGTTTGATTCGAATGCTCGACGGCGGCTTATTGCTATTGCGACAGTTCCGGATTCGGCGATTTTTTGGGGAATATCCTGAGACATCTCCCGTGTCTCAGGAATTGTGCGATCTTGGGCAATGAGCCCCTGAATTACCTGGCTTGTTGCCAGACAACCGTTTTCCCAGAGAGGTTTGGTTGTGATAGGTATTCAGTATTCTGCCATTTTACGATCCCGATAAGGAGAAATTATTAAAAGGCCACCGCCACGCCAATAACATATTATTTCCTTGACAAATAATTTTGATTTTAATATAAAGGCACTTCGATAAGGGCAAACCCTGAGTGATCAGGGGACGCAAAGGAAAGGGTCTTGTGGTAGAGATGTATGGCCATACGTCTCTATAGATAAAAAAAGACAGCCTTACTGCCAAAGATGTTTCAATGAATATCTTTGCAGTAAGGCTTTTTTTGTTTACTGGAAAGAATAAGGAAAGTAAATAAAACAAAAAGCGAAAAATAGGAAAATGATATATATCTTGCAATCCAATCCAATCCAATCCAATTAAATAACACCCACACTATTCTTATTTTCAATAGTTCATAAAACGCCTTTTTCCTCAAAATCAAGGAAAAGACGTTTTTTTATTTTACAGTGATTTAAATGAATGATTTGAAGGCATTATGGTTAAGGCAAATATTGGTTTGGTGAGAAGGCAGTTTATAATGATTACACCAAATGACAATGTTACAGATTCAAACGAGCAGACAAAATTTATGATAACCGCAAAAGATAAAACGGGAATATCAAAAATTACGCTTAGGACTGGAAATGTGAGAAAGTCAGTAATTGTGAATGTAATCAAATTGGTATTGAGGAAAAGTTGAGGCCAAATTTTTCAAAACGGCGTTGTTCTTCAGAGATAAAGTTTTACCCATCTCATGAATGCGGTGGCACTCCACATAACAAAAGAGTGGAGGAATGGCTAAAACAAACGATATCTAACCAGACTTTCGCAATTCGAGGGGTATGCAACCCGCTGTGCCAGGAAAATCAAGGAATCACTCAAAAAAGCCGGCACTACAAGCCGTTTTGAAAATTCACCCCTTGACTATCAAGGGGTTCATGATGATTCTTACCCAAAATAAACTTTTTTTGTCGCGAATTACAAAAGTCGGGCTAAAGAAGGAGATTTATGATGTCTACTCAACAATAAAAAAATAATCACAGTTTTTTTAACCTCGACTGTTGTCCGAAACAATACTACTATTTTGGTTTGCTGAACACTGTGCGAGACATGCCCACGTTGAGCTTGCTCGAAAGCGTTTTTGTGAAAGTATACCAGTATCTTTGGAGTAGCATAATTAGATTAAATATCTTTTATTTGAAAAGCAAATATAGAATTTTGATTATGATGAAATGTTTCATGTTATTGTTCATGACGCTTGCATTCTGTCCATCGGTTCAAGCAGTAGATAAAGAAAAAAAACCCACTTGTGGGCTAACTATCATCACGCATGGCTTTCAGTCGCCTTGGCCAATAGGTAACGGTGCACTGCCGGGCTGGGTTCGCAAAATGGCAGAAGCGATTCAGGAGAGAATTGGATCGTCCATTCCTATCTATCGTATTCGATATGACAAGGCCACCGATAAGGTGCTCATTCAGGACGGCCATGACGACATAGACCTTGAACAAAATGGGGGGGCTATCATTTTGCTTGATTGGGTTGGTGTATCTAATGAAACTGAGGATTATCCAGCACAAACCGTGGCGGACAAATTTTTCGATTGGCTTTTCAAAGAACCGCACAAAGGGCACAATCTTGCTGAAATTCCGATTCATTTCATTGGCCACAGTCGCGGTTGCAGTCTTAATGCGCGTATGGTTTACAAACTCGCAGAAAAGGGAGTCCTCGTCGATCAAGTTACCACACTTGATCCTCACCCTTCCAGACCTTGGCATGTTCCGCCAGGTAACGATTTAGTTCCCAAAACTTACATCAACGTGCTTTTCGCAGATAACTACTACCAACTCAACGATTTTCCCGAGGGGATGGAAATAGACGGTGCGTTCAATCAGGATCTCTCTAAAGTTTTAAAAGGTATTAAGCCTGCAGAAGAGCACATGCATGTCCACACATATTACCACGGTACGATTGACACTAACGTCGGCCCGGACACTGACATAGATCATGACCACATCGTAACCGCATGGTATGATGGAACATTGCCCAGAGATGAAACTGGCTACAACTTCAGTCGTTTTACAAATACACTTCTCGCACGCAAATTATCGGGTGTTAATCGGTTCATTTCCGGTGCGGAAGGAGAGGGAAGTCGGGAGTCAGTGGATTCTCCGCAACAACTTTGGTCAAATGCTGGATTCGACCAACGAAGCACCGTGCCGAGCCTAGTCACCGTCGGACAGCCCATTGAAATTCCATATTATTTTGCAGACCGAAACTCCCAGCAAACTATCACCTTTTACACTGATACGGACACCAATCCATTCAATGAAGGATTCACACAGATTGGCTTAGAGAATCAGAATAGTCGGCCAGCAGGGAGCATTGGCACTGCAATATTTAAATGGATTCCCACTGCTGCGGACGCTGAAAAAAAATATTTCATGGTGAAAGGCGCGAATGCAAGCGGGTATGCGCGTTACGACTACTACCTCAAACAAATCGAAGTTCAATCAGCGCCAACGCCAATTCCAACGATCACGTTTGTTTCTCCTGCAACGCTTCTAACATCTTCTACAACGCAACTCATCAAAATCTACGGCTCAAACTTTTTGCCGCCCAGCGATCCGAACGCATCTAAGCTGGTTTTTTATGACCCGGAAAACATTTCTTACCCCCGTATTCCTACTTACATCAGTTCCGGCGAGTTGCGTTACGATATCACGGTTCTGGCTACAGGAACCTGGAAGGTAAAAGTGGTGAATGGCAGCACAGAATCATTGCCATTCTCGTTTACGGTGGCGTCAGGAGGGGTTCAACTAACGGGACTCTCCATTTCCGGGCCGTCGGCTATCCCAGAGAATAACAACGGACAGTTTACAGCAACGGCCTATTTCAGCGATGGGTCGCAGCAAACAGTTACGTCCAGCGCCATTTGGGGCGAAAACTCCAGTGCGACCACGATTTCATCGTCTGGACTCTTGAGTGCGGGAAGCGTCAGCAGTGATACTCCGGTGACGGTTACGGCCAGTTACACATCGGGTAGAATCACAAAATCGGCAAACGCGAACGTGACAATCGTTAATTCCGCAAGTTGCGGCGACAATACAAAGAATGTGGTTCTAAACGGTGGATTTGAATTAGGTAATATTTATTGGAATGCCAACACACTTAGCGGAGGGACAAGCGGTAGTGCTGGTATCTTGCAAGGTTCTTACCCGCGGCCTGGTGGTACCTGGTATGCATATGTGGGAGATCAAACGCGCACATCATTCAACGCCGTGGGCTCGTTGCACCAGACGATTACCATTCCCGCAGATGCAACTTCCATCGTGCTCAACTTCTACCTCAATATCGTTTCAGACGAACCAAGCGCAACAACGACGTTCGATAAGATGGATGTCAATCTCAGAACCCCATCGGACAGATTAATCAAGAAACTAAGAACTTTTTCTGAGGCCGACAGGGGCGTTAACACGCCCGGATACTATAGTCCGTTTTCTATTGATTTGACTGCGGACCTGGCGGCTTACAAAGGCCAAAACGTGATTCTCCAATTCTACGTAGATACAGATTCCTCGTCTTACACAATATTTCGAATCGATGATGTAAGCGTCGTTGCAACTGTGCCTGGCTCCGTGACGCCAATATATTTGGCTGTTCTCGGGCCGACAAACGTCCCGGAGAACGGCACTGCACAATACAACGCCTGGGTGATCAATTGCGACAGAACAATCCAGCCGGTCACGCCAACGTGGAAGGAGAATTCCAGTGTGACAACCATCTCTTCATTGGGACTCTTGACCGCTGGCAGCGTCAGCAGCGATACGCCCGTGATAATCACAGCCACCTACGGAGCGCTCACAGTAAATTATCCGATAACCGTTGTTAACTCTGCTGCTTCATTCAGCAACCTGGCGATTAGCGGACCGAGTTCCATGAACGAGAACAGTTCCCGTCAGTTCACGGCAACGGCTATTTTCAGTGATGGCACTTTGCGATCTGTTACGCCAAGTTGGGCCGTATATCCTTCTGCCGTGGCCAGCATTTCCAGCGGAGGGTTGCTTACTGTAGGCGCTGTGAACAGTGATTCAACAGTGACGGTTTCAGCGACCTATACGATCGACGGTGTTATGTATAAAGCAACCCAGGACGTGCGCATCATCGATACGCCTGCTCCACCAACGCTCACATCTCTAACCATCAGCGGTGCAAACACGGTGAACGAAAACAGCACCGCACAATACTCGGCAACCGCAAGTTTTAGCTATGGCTCGTCTCAAATTGTGACACCGGCATGGAGCGTGGATTCTGAGGCGGCAACTGTTTCCATCTTTGGATTACTCAGTGCGAGAGAAGTAACGAATGATACGTCGGTGATGATTTCAGCCAGTTACACGAGCGGCGGAATCACGAGAAACGCGCAAAAGAGCGTAACTGTTATTAATACCTATATTAAACCCGATGATGTTACCGCCATCATAAATTCCATATCTCCGAGTTCTGCCACGCAAGGAACATCAGTTAATTTCAGCGGAACGGGTTCAGATTCGCTTGGACATTCTATAACGGCTTATAGTTGGCGTTCAAGCATTGATGATATTATTGGTACGAGTGCCAGTTTTGGCAAGAGTAATTTATCAGTAGGTTCTCACAATATGTATTTAAAAGTACAATGCAGTAACGGTACTTGGTCGCCTGAGATTCCATGGTCGGGGAATCCGCTCGTGATTACTCCAATACCCACACCCACACCCACAACGACGACTCCAAAAATTTCAGGTGGAGCTTATCATTCTATGACTTTGAAGTCAAACGGCTCGGTCTGGGCATGGGGATTGAATGAATACACACAATTAGGAGATGGGACAAATACAAATAGTAGTACTCCTATTCAGGTGAGTGGCCTCAGTGGTGTTATTACTATTGATGGTGGATGGGGACATAACCTTGCTTTGAAGTTAGACGGCACTGTCTGGGCATGGGGAGGAAATTGGAGTGGTCAATTAGGAGACGGGACTAAAATAAACAGAAGTGCCCCCGTACAGGTAACCAGTCTCACCAGCATTGATGTTATTGATGCAGGGGATAGTCACAGCCTTGCGTTGAAATCAGACGGAACTGTCTATGTCTGGGGGAGAAATAATTATGGACAATTGGGAGACGGGTCAACCACCGATAAAAGCACACCAGTTCAGATGACTAGCCTTAGTAATGTTAAAGCCATTGCAGGGGGGGGGGTCACAGTGTTGCACTAAAATCAGATGGTACGGTATGGGCGTGGGGATATAATAATCATGGGCAATTGGGAGATGGAACAACCAACAATAGAAGCTTACCTGTTCAGGTGAGTGGCCTCAGTGACGTTATTGCCATCGCTTGTGGTGATGATCATAGCCTTGCCTTGAAATCAGACGGTACGGTCTTGGCATGGGGAAATAATGAAAACGGCGCATTGGGAGATGGAACAACAACGGACAGGGCGACCCCAGTGCAAATGAGCGGACTCAGTGGTATTACTGCCATTGCTGGCGGAAATAATCATACCACAGCCTTGAAATCAGATGGCACTGTTTGGGTCTGTGGAGCTTATGGATGGGTTCACTCTGAAGGCGGAGTAAGTTTGTGGTACAGAACTATACCCGTAAAGTTTGTTGAAATAAATGGCGTTGCTGCCATTGGCGCAGGACGGCATCACCTTATTGCTTTGAAACCAGATGGTACTGTCTGGACATGGGGATCTAATTGGCATGGTGAATTAGGGGACGGAACCACTATTGATAGAACAACCCCTGTCAAAGTGGATATTAACTTAGGTGAGATAACAATGCCACCCATGGTGACGACGGATTCGCCGTCAAATATAGCATCAAACTCAGCAGCCTTGAATGGTACCGTCAATGCCAATGGATTGAATACAACGGCATGGTTTGAGTACGGCACGACCAGTAATTCTTATCCTAATAAATTATCAATACAGACAGTGAATGGTTTCGATGATACGGTGGTAAGTACCGACTTATACGGTTTATCGGCTGGAATCACTTATTATTACAGGATTGTAGCGCAGAATAGCGCCGGGACAACCTATGGTAGTGAAATTTCTTTTACTACACTTACACCATCTGTAACTCGTACCTTAACCGTTGCATCTTCCAATCCGGAGAGTGGAGTGTCAATAACGGTCAGCCCGAATGACGACAACGGCCTGAGCAACGGCACGACACAGTTCACCCGAACCTATAGCAACGATACGGTGGTAACACTTACCGCGCCATCAACCGCAGGAGGAAACATCTTCCTGAAGTGGCAACGCAACGGGGTGGATTGGACTACGAACCAAACGTTTAATATAACGATGGATGCCAACTACATCATAACTGCCGTGTACGCAACAACAACAACCCCAATCCCAACGCCAACACCAACACCAACACCAACGCCTACACCCACTCCGCTGCCTTGCAAAGTGAAAAAGCTTGATGTAGAACCAAAATCTCTGAGACTTGTAAGGGAAACAAGTACACAAAAAACTGTAACCCTAACCTGCAAAGGCGGTCTCCCGTCTGAAAACTTACCAGTAAAGGTCAAGATAGTGGACGGGAAAAAATTTGTGAATGTCTCTCCGGCAGTAGCATATACTGACAGAAATGGCCAGGCAACATTTACTATTACTGCTATGAATAAAACGGGTAGCGCAATAGTGCGATTTAAACATAAAAATCTGACAGGTGATGTGATTGTAAAGGTAAGAAAAAAATAACAATTCAGGTTTTGAAAAATCCCAGCAACCTTAAGGTTGCTGGGATTTATGAAAGATAAGGCGTTTGTCCGTATCAAACACACCTCTAAATCCTCTCTTTTCTGAGGGAACTCTTGCTCGTCCCTCTAAAAAACGGAGTCGGGGGGTGTGCCGCAAAGCCGCGAATGTTTCGTCTCTTGCAGGACACACGAAACGCATGGGAAATTCTTTTCAAAAGTTAAACGGTTACAAAAAGGGCAATTTAAGTTTTTGAAAAACCCTCTGTATGAATAATGTTATCGGAATAGGGATGGACGGTTCTCCAGCCAGAGGATACTTCAAGATTGACAGGCTAACCCTTGAACTGCGGTTCCTGTGAATAGCCCAAGACTAGCAGAATACGCATTTGACCATCTCTGATGGTCCTCACCCCTGCTTCTCCGTTATCTCCTTCGGCACTTTCTCAGAACACTTAGCAGTCTCATTCGTTCCCAGCGTCTACCCTTAGACGTACCTTTGTCACATGTTTAGTACAAAAAGGTGAGGGTATTTGTAAAATTGTAAAGTTTCCGGGACATAGAGATGTTCGTATGGCGTTTAGGCAAGCATGCCATTATCCTGACAATCTGAGGGATGGCGTCTGAATATTGGAGCTGACTACAATTTGGCTACGGTTGGCGGAAAAGGGTGAAGTGTCAAATGTCTGCGACTATTGATTTTATTGGTGGAGCTGAGGGGATTCGAACCCCTGACCTTTTGAATGCCATTCAAACGCGCTCCCAACTGCGCCACAGCCCCACCTAAACAACCTTAACCATAGAAGACATGGAGAACCCGGAGTCTTTTCCGTTTTCTCCGTGGTTATTGGAAATTATCCCATAATTGTTCACTAGAACAATAACATGACGCATAGGCATTGTCAAGGCTTTTCGGTCTGAATTTCGATTGATTCAGGATGAAATTTTGATAGAATTCAAATTCTTCTAAATCCATTCAGGAGATTTTGTAAGATAAGCATATATTTACGTTTAGGAATTTCAAAGTTTGCTTCATAGCATACCAGACAACCCCCTGAATCCCCCTTTTCTAAGGGGGACTTGACAAAATCCCCCTAATAAAGGGGGCGAGGGTGGCTGTTTTTAATCGGCATTTGCAGTGCATCTAAAAAGTCATTGTTAATGGTAACCTAATTTGAGGGAATTTGGATGGCAAAGAGGGAATACAATTTTACTGACATCGAAGGTAAATGGCAGGGATTTTGGGAAGGCTGCGGATTATTCCACACCGACGAGAACAGCAGGAAGGAAAAATTCTACTGCCTCGTCATGTTCCCCTATCCATCCGGCACCCTGCACGTCGGCCACGGCAGAAACTATATCATTGGTGATGTCGTTGCGCGTTACAAGATCATGAAGGGTCACAACGTCCTTTCGGCCATTGGCTGGGACGCCTTTGGCCTTCCCGCAGAGAATGCAGCCATGAAGGGCGGTATCCATCCTGCCATCTGGACGAAGAACAATATCAAGACCATGAAGAAGCAGCTTCACCGGTGGGGTGTTGGGTATGACTGGAACAGGGAGATTACCTCCTGTGATCCCGATTACTATAAATGGACACAATGGATTTTTGTGAAACTTTATGAGAACAACCTTGCCTACAAAAAGAAGGCCGCTGTAAATTGGTGTCCGTCCTGTGCTACCGTACTGGCCAATGAGCAGGTCGTGGACGGTTGTTGTGAACGTTGTGATACACCGGTACGGCAACGGGATCTTGAACAGTGGTTCTTTCGTATCAGTCAGTATGCCGAGAAACTGCTGGATGACCTGTCTCTGCTAGAAGGCTGGCCTGAGCGGGTCAAGACGATGCAGGCAAACTGGATTGGCCGCAGCGAGGGAGTTCGGGTCGATTTTACGTTAGAAGGCTCAGACAAAACGGTACCCTGTTTTACCACACGCCCCGATACCCTTTACGGGGTAACCTTTATTTCTTTAGCGCCGGAACACCCCATCCTTCAGGAGTTGATTTCAGGTACCCTGCAGGAAAAAGCAGTGATGGATTTTGCAGAAAAGGTGCGCAACCAGGAGATGGTGGAACGAACTGCTGAAGGTACTGAAAAGGAAGGTATGTTTACGGGCAAATACGTCATAAACCCCATCAATCATGACAAGGTACCCGTCTGGGTAGCTAACTACGTCCTTATGGAATACGGAACAGGGGCTGTTATGGGAGTACCGGCTCATGACCAGCGGGACTTCCTCTTTGCAAAGAAATATAAGCTGCCCATCAAAATTGTTATTCAGCCTGAAGACAACAAACTAAACGCCGACATGATGAAAGAGGCGTATGTTGATGGTGGCATACAAGTAAATTCAGGGAGCTTCAATGGATTGCCGAATACAGAGGCGATAAACAAGATTACCATACACCTCGAATTCAAAGGGCTTGGCGCAAAGGCCGTGACCTATCGGCTGAGGGATTGGCTAATCTCCCGACAACGTTACTGGGGAGCTCCTATCCCCATCATCTATTGTGAGGAATGTGGTACGCAGACAGTGCCGGAATCACAACTCCCCGTGATATTGCCCGAAGCAGTAGCGTTTCAGCAGCATGGTATGAGTCCTCTGGCGGAGGTGAATTCCTTTATCAACACCGTTTGCCCAAAATGTTCAGGAACGGCACGGCGTGAAATCGACACGATGGATACGTTTGTCGATTCGAGCTGGTATTTTCTAAGGTATCTTTCGCCGAAGGATGACTGTCAACCCTTTATCACCAAGAAGGTTAATAAATGGCTACCCGTGGATCAGTATATTGGCGGGGTAGAGCATGCCATCCTTCATCTTCTTTATTCACGGTTTATAACCAAGGTACTGTACGACCTTGGTTATATCAATTTCAAAGAGCCTTTTCGGCATCTTTTTACCCAGGGCATGATTATCAAGGACGGCGCAAAGATGTCCAAGTCCAGGGGTAATGTAGTAAGTCCTGATGTCCTCATCGATAAATACGGGGCTGATACCCAGCGTCTCTATATCCTTTTTATTGGGCCGCCTCAGAAGGATGCAGAGTGGAATGACCGCGGGGTAATTGGCGCGCATCGCTTTCTCAATCGTCTGTGGCAGAAGATTGTTGAATATGAAGACATCTATGCCCGGGTGCAACGTATGAACACGGATATGAGCAAACTTTCTCCGAAGGCAAAGAACCTTTACCGGCAGACGAACCAGACAATTAAAAAGGTCACGGAAGATATGGAGACTTCCTGGCATTTCAACACAGCAATTGCCTCTGTGATGGAGTTATTAAACCATGTGGATACGTTCAACGTCTCCATACCAAACAATACTGAGGGAGAGCTTGATTTTCACGTCTTTCGTCACACTATGGAAACAATCCTTTTGCTCATGTCCCCCTTTACTCCGCATATCTGCGAGGAGTTGTGGGAAGTTATGGGGCACAAGCCAGGCATCTTTCGTCAACCATGGCCTGTATACGACAAAAATGCAATTCAAGAGGAGGTCGTAGAAATTGCCGTTCAGATTAACGGTAAAATCAAAAATCGTTTGTCGGTACCCGCCGGCATAGATGAAGATGAGTTGAAAAGCCGTATACTGGGTGATGAACGCATTGCCGGATTTTTAAATGGCAGGGAAATTATGAACATCATTGTCGTGGCGGGGAGATTGGTGAATATTGTGGTGAAATAAAAATAACTTTTGCGCAAAGAAGATCCGTAATTTTAAACCGGGAAAAAGATTCCTGTCCCAGGAGAGAAACAGGGAGTGTTTACTATATTTGCCAGATTCGAACTGTCTCGACATAAATACGTTAGATCAGAATATACAAGGACGGTATTTTCAATTGGGTTTGATAGCTTTTATTGTAAGTGCTCGGGCGTGCGATTCCGTGTTACCGATGCACCATATTTTTATGGATGATGATACATGAAACATTCTCATTGGCAACTCTATTTTGGCTTGTCCCTGGTTGCGATATCTGCTTTTCTTTATTTTATCCATTACGAGGTTTTTCGGGATGCGCACCATGTCTATATTTTCTTGCTCGGGGATATCGCATTTGTCCCGATTGAGGTACTACTCGTTACTTTGATTTTCCACCGGGTACTTGGTGAGCGTGAAAAGAACACGGTTATGAAAAAACTAAATATGGTTATCGGGGCTTTTTTTAGTGAGGTGGGGACCAATCTCTTGCAGCATTTTTCTCATTTTGATTGCCACTTTGATAAGATCAGGGAAAATCTTGTGGTAATGAACAGTTGGTCAGAGCAAAAATTTATTAGCACAAGCAAAAGCTTGAAAAGCTTTGACTATAGTATGGATAGCCAAAAAGGTAATTTGGAAGAATTGCGGAATTTTCTTATAGAAAAAAGGGATTTTTTATTACGGCTTCTGGAAAATCCTAATTTACTGGAACATGAATCATTTACAGAACTTCTGTGGGCAGTGTCTCACCTGACGGAAGAATTAGCTGCAAGGGCAGATGTGAGAAAGTTATCAAATGCTGATTATGCACATCTTTCCAGCGATATAGAGCGGGCATACATGGTACTCATTTGCGAATGGCTGGAATATATGAGACATTTAAAGGCCGAGTATCCGTATCTCTTTTCCTTTGCCCTGAGAACGAATCCTTTCGACCCAAATGCAACACCTGAGATCAGGTAAGTAATCTCTGAAATGCCCTCTGTCTCTTTATCCGTGCATTTCAGGTATTTTTAGTATCGGAACTACTCCATTACGGCGCCGGTTCGCAGATAGCCTGGTATTGAGCTTGGCTTAAAAGGGCGTTAAATTCATTTGGGTCTGATATCTCGATGTATAAGAACCATCCCTCGCCGTAAGGGTCTTCATTTACCCGTTGTGGTTTTTCCTGAATCTTTTCATTGATTTTGATAACTTTTCCCGATAACGGGGAGAAAATATCATAAGCAGCCTTTACGGATTCTACCACGGCGCAAGCCTCTCCTGCCTTTAACTCTTTTCCTAAAGAAGGCAATTCAACGAAGACGATATCCCGGAGCTGTTCTTGCGCATGGGCAGTAATACCCATAATCACTACGTTTTGACTTATTTTCTTTACCCATTCGTGTGTCTTTGTATAAAAGAGCTCATTTGGTATATTTGTCATATATGGCATCCTATCATATTTTTACTTTTGTAAAAGGGAGTATCTACCACACGTGCAAGATAATGAGTGTTCCGGATTTGGATTTGCAGCTCTTCTCCAGCTTTGGCAGAGGAGGACTTTATCATACATAAGCCGATGTTCTTATTCGTGGATGGGCTAAAGGATCCGCTGGTAACTTTCCCCATGATCTCATTCCCTTTCACCACAGGATAACCGTTGCGGGGGATACCCCGGTCTATCATCTCAATGCCGGCCAATTTCCTCTCCGTGCCTTTTTCCTTTTGCCGCAACAAGGATGCTTTACCTATGAAGTCGTCTTTATCGAACTTAACCGTCCAGTCAATTGTTGTCTCAAGGGGGGTTATGGTTTCATCCATATCATTGCCATAAAGCAGAAGACCTGCCTCCAATCGTAGGGTGTCTCTTGCACCAAGGCCGACAGGTACCAAACCATCCTGGCTATTTTTATCCATAAGCAGATTCCATATTTTTGCGATGTTCTGTGCATTCGAAAATATTTCAAAACCATCTTCGCCCGTGTATCCAGTCCTGGAAATGATAATTTGTACACCGTCCCATATGAAATCGGTGAAGCAAAACCGGTTCAGAAAACTAAATTCTCTGTTGAAGGTATTTTCAAGTATAGGCAGGGAGCGGGGTCCTTGCAATGCAATAAGGGACACCGTATCTGTTAAATCCCTTATTTCCAGATGCGGATAGGGAACTGCTTGTTTTTGGAACCACAAGAAATTCTTTTCTCTATTAACACAATTTCCTACCAGCATGAAACGGTCTTTATGCCATTTATAGACAAGGATATCGTCAAGAATCCCGCCGTGTTCGTTACAGACGGGGGTGTATAGAACTTGCATGTCTTCAAGTTTATCCGCATCATTGGTGATAATGTTTTGGATAAATGGGAGCGCATTATCCCCTGCAACCTCAAATCTTCCCATGTGAGATATATCAAAAAGTCCTGCATTATTTCTTGTCCTGTGGTGTTCATTGATGATGGTATCATATTGGAGGGGCATGACATAGTCATGGAAAGATACCATTTTTGCATGAAACTTGAGGTGGATATCATAAAGCGGTGTTTTCTTCATGATTACGAAACGTCATTATTCATCGTCATATTTGTAACCGCAGGTAGGTTTGAGATGGAAGAAATAATCGTCTTCATTATAAGGATAGAGTGAGCACATGAGCGGCTTCTGATCGTACACCTTACAGAGAGAAAGACCATTTTTGTCGTATTCAAGGTGCTGGCACTTAAAAGATGCCTGGCAACAACGTCCGCAACGCAGACAATTACCCTGTCGCTTTTTTAATGAAGAATGAATTTCCTGTTTGTTGAAAATATAATTCATTCTTCTCCATGTCTGTAACAGGATTGCTGAGCAGAAGATATCGATCTTCTGAGCTACCTGCTGCGCCTTTTGTATAATGTGATTAATCTTTTTTGTTTCAAGCTTACTGATTAACTCGGCCATGAATTTTTACCCTTTTTGAGATTAATAAATAAAAAAGCCAAAATAAACAACCATATTCTCATAACAAATTTGCAAAGTTCAGTCAAGATAAATGCCACAAACTCAACACTCTGGTACAACCATTGGGAGTCATCTGGCAGAAAATTTCAAAACCATATGCATTTGCACTAAAAAGGCTCTATAGCATTACCCTATAAAATTTTTTTTGCAACGTACATGGTCTCCCGATACACGCATGAGAAGACCAAAGCGGAAATTCAGATATATAAAGCAAAAGAGATTGAAGAAAAGTATCGGAAATTATCAGTGATACATTAGGTATTGTTGCAGCCTCACACAGTTTTAATACAGGAAAAGGAATACATGGCTCAAGAAAGCAATAGGTTCCGGGAAAAAATATCGAGTTTGAAGATTGGAAACATGCAAGGAAATTGAAACCCGTGATTCGTTCCCCTATTCTAAAAAAAGCAAGGGGCAACCGTTGGTTATTATTCGGTCGCGATTATTTATTTGACTCCTTTAATTTTTCATACTGGTTAAACGATTTCCTGGCCTCTTCTTTCAACCCCTTCTTTTCGTAAAGAGCGCCAAGGACATTATAAATGTCTATGGTCTCCGGCTTGATTTCCAATACTTTAGAATATTCATAAATAGCTTCATCCAGGGCGCCCTTTTGTTCATAAATACGGGCAAGCACAAGATGGAGCGTCGAATATTTCGGATTGATTTCAATAGCGCGTTTCAGAATTTTAACAGCATTATCCGCCATATTTTCCTCGGTATATACGATTGCAAGACAGAGGTATGTCTTGAAATTATTTTTATTTAAGGATAGGGCGTTCTCCCATAGTTCTATTGCTTCATTATGTTGTTTATTGTAGTAAGAGATGAGACCCATCTCAAAATAGGTGTCGGGCTTTAATGCGATATTCATTTCTTCGATGCGTTTTAATTTGTCTTTTATCGTAACTAGTTTTTTTACTGCGTTGGCATCCAGCATCCGGCTTTTGGTTTCGGAAAGGATGATAGAAGGAATTAACGCCTTTTTCCTTTCCGACACAAGCATTTCTTCCAGCATCTCTTTTTCTTCGCGGATAAAATCTGTCATTTCCTTAAGCGTTGACTTCAGATTGAGGTTTTTGTCTTCCAGAAGAGAGATCTTTTGCTCCAGCGTCGTGATTTTTTGATCATAATCGCTCTTTGCCTGGAGCTCCTTGGAAGCATACTCCTCCTTCATCCGATTTTCCAATTCCTCGACCTGTTTTATGTGCTCCACCACCGGAATATACTCACTCCGGTAGGACATAAGTTTTTGTTCATATTCATTTATCTTATCATCGTAAGAGGATTTCGGTACATATTCAGTGATTATTTTTTTTTCGTAAGCCTCCACCGCATTTTCATAGATTTTTTTTTGTTTGTCACGAATAAATTTTAGGGACTTTATTAATTCATCTTTTTCTGCAAGAAGAGTATCATAGTAAGGCCTTTCCTTAAAAAACCAGTAGCAAAAAAGCGCAACTGCAGAAACAGCAAAGGTTGTAATAAGGATAAAAGAGAGCTGCTTGTCCGTTTTGATGAAGGTATTTTTTGAAAAGCCGGAAACTACCTTTTTGATATTTTTGAGATGCGTCAGTACGTCCTCGTAGGGCAATTTCATCTGGCAACGCTCCTATGCTTGTGGTTTTTGTTTCAAACCTACAGTCACAGACTTCAGTCTGCGCCATGGTTTGTGTGCAATACTCAGTCCATCATTTTGTGCGGGCAAAAGTCCCTGACTACCTCAGCATTATGCCCTAAGTTATACGAAAAACGATTATCCAACCTCAAATTCGGTTGCCGGTGATGGCTCATGCGATAAGTTCCCGGCAGGAAGTTTTTTAAGGATGAGTCTGTCCACCTCTTCCTGGCTAATCGGAGTAACTTCTATGAACCTTTGCGGAGTATCATTTTTTGCCTGCCGTACGGAGACTTTTAAGGAAGGTAAATCGCTTAATTTTCCATACCTCGCCGTGATTCGTGCCCCAAGGTATATATTTTCTTCAGTGACCGTACCACGCAAAAGGGTAAGAGGTCCTGGCATATCGACCAGACTTAACAGCAAATCTCCTTCCTGTGAGAGGGATTCTATCCTGATATTGTCCTCTTCATTTCTCCCGACAATAGCTTTCGTGTTCGGGTCAAGCCTGAAATGTCTTCCTGCTTTTAAAAGGTTAACGTCATTTACATCGGCGTCACAGGAATTGACCAGATCTCTCATGCGGTGGGCAAATTCCGGGTCGGTGAGCAGGCAACCGCCTGCAGAACAGGGATAGTCTTTGATTTGAAATACGTCGGCAAGCTGTATCTGATCTTTCCGGGATCGGCCACGGATATGAAGAAGTTGCTCTCTATCCACAATTCCCATTTTTTCCGGGATGGTAGGTTCCAGGTGCTTGGCGCACAAAGGGCGCAGGACGAGCCCGGTAAGATTTGCCTCTTTGTCAATGATCTTCATGGCTTCTTTCCGTTGAGACATCGGCCTCTGCCCTAACACCTCACCCGTGATAATAAAGTCCGCACCGATTTCCCGCATGTATTCGCCGGCGATGCGAAAAATATTAATCCGGCAATCGATGCAGGGATTCATATTTTTCCCATAGCCAAACTTCGGTTTTTTAACAAGTTCAAGAAACCGTTCTGTAGTGTTAATAACCTTAATGGGAATTCCAAATTTTTCTGAGACCTTTACTGCTTCAAGTTTACAGCTTCCGTGCGACGTGCATCGACAAAATACGGTAACAAAATTGAGTGCAATCACTTCGATCCCCTGTTGCTGGATAACACGGATTGCCAAGGTGCTATCTAAGCCACCCGATAATAATGCCAATGCTTTTGTCAATAGTGAACTCCTTTAATGACAACGAATTTCAGTTCCCGAACATCAGATAATAAGTTTTGAAATTTTAAACCATTCTATAGTTATCTTTCAAATAAAAAATAGAATTTAATTGTATAGGAATTTTCATTTTATTTAAGATGGTTACGGGGCGCCACCGACAAACTCTGTCTGTCCGTGTGATATATTCCCAATCCATGGGTATATTTAAACACCATGGACAAACAAGGACGAAGTCCATGCCACCCTGTAACTGAAGACACAACTTGTTCATTACAAAACACGGAAAAAAAGACGAATGAAAGATCCGATAAAAATTTCATATGATTATAGCGCTAAGCAAACGCAAAAATATCTGTGGAAAAGGACTCAGCTCGGTATGGTACGAAGAAAGGAGACCGTAGGGTTAGTTTTACCTTCAAATAATTCATTGACAACACCCTGACTTATCGTTACAATGTGATTAAAATTTATTGTCTTATCGAGAGTGGCAGAGGGACTGGCCCTGCGAAGCCACAGCAACCGGTCTTGTCCAGCTAATAGAGTGGACGGGATGCTGGTGCTAATTCCTGTCTCGTGTTTTTGGGAAAAGATAAGATGGGTGCATAAAAAAGCCTCTTCCTATCTTATATGTATAGAAAGAGGCTTTTTTATTTTGTTCTTCAGAAGGCTTGTGGAAACAAGCGGTAGTCCGTAACTTCCGGGTTGCATTGTTTTCCCCCGGATTTTGTACCGGCTACTACCGTTGCTGTAAGCCGGAGAGAACCACTTATTTAGCACCATAAAGACGGAGGCGATAGATGGGATTTGTAAAAGGTTTAAAATGTCGGGAGTGCGGAAAGCCATATCCAAAAGAGCCGCTACATGTCTGCAGCTTTTGTTTTGGTCCACTGGAAGTTGATTACGATTATGAGGGGATCAAAAAGGTATTAACCAGGAAAGTTATTGAGTCCCGCGGCAAAACCATGTGGCGCTACCAGGAACTGCTGCCGGTTGACGGAGAGCCTACGGTAGGCGCCCAGGTCGGTTTTACACCGCTTGTCAGAGCAAACAACCTTGCCAGGGTCCTTGGGGTTAAGGAACTGTATGTGAAGAATGATTCGGTAAATTATCCCACGTTCTCTTTTAAAGACCGGGTTGTCTCCACTGCCCTGACGAAGGCAAAGGAATTCGGGTACAAAACGGTTGGATGTGCCACTACAGGAAATCTGGGGAATGCGGTAGCCGCCCAGGCGGTACAGGCGTCTCTGGAAAGCTACATCATCATGCCGGCCGATCTTGAACAGGGCAAGATTATTGGTACATTGATCTACGGCACCAACGTAATAAAAGTCCGGGGAAACTATGATAATGTAAACAAACTGTGTTCAGAGATTGCAGACAAATATGGCTGGGCAATTGTAAACGTGAATCTGAGACCTTACTACGGAGAGGGCTCAAAGACATATGGATATGAGATCCTGGAGCAACTAGGGTGGAAAGCGCCAAAACATATCATTGTTCCTATGGCGGGCGGTTCTTTGATAACCAAGATAGAAAAGTCCATTAAAGAATTTGTAAAACTGGGGCTTATTGATGGAGCGGATACCAAGCTTCATGGAGCACAGGCAAGCGGTAGTGCACCAATAACTACTGCTGTTAAACAGGAGACGGATGTAATAAAACCCGTAAAACCCAAGACCATTGCTCAGTCAATTGCCATTGGCAATCCTGCAGATGGTTATTATTCGGTGAAGTCTATTAACGTATCCGGGGGATGGGCGGAAGATGTAACCGATGATGAGCTTGTGGAAGGCATTAAACTGCTTGCCAGGACGGAGGGTATCTTTACAGAAACTGCTGGTGGAGTGACGGTTGCGGTTACCAAAAAACTTATTGAACGGGGCAAGATCCCGCCCGAAGAATCCATTGTCATCAGTGTGACTGGCAATGGATTAAAGACCCAGGAGGCGGTGCTGGATAAATTAGAAGTTCCGAAGATTATCAATCCTTCTCTCTCCGAATTTGACGCTATTATGGATGAAAAGATGGCTGTGGTAAAAAACACGTAATTTGAATTTCTTAGCGAGGCATTGCCTCAGACTGGCAAAAGATTAACACGAATATTTGAAGGGAGCAGAACATGGCAGTAACGGTACGCATTCCAACCCCATTGAGAAGCCTTACCAAAGGCGCCGATGTGGTAAATGTGGAAGGAAAGAATATTAAGGATGTTGTAGAGAATCTTGAAGCAACCTATACGGGGATTAAAGAGAGGATTTGTGACAACAATGGCCAGATTAGAAGGTTTATTAATTTTTATCTTAACGACGAAGATATAAGATTCATGGGTAATCTTGATACGCCAGTGAAAGACGGAGACCATATCTCCATAGTGCCTGCCATTGCCGGTGGGAATTTATAAATATATCAGAATCAAACATGACCTAACGGTCAGAAGAACCTTAGGTTGCACTCATCAAACGAATTGAGATCTCTGATTTTATAAGGGTGCCGTACAAACAGGCTTGACTTGTCCATGATTCCGCAAGGGATCTTAAGGCAGGAATAATTTTCTTGCTTCTATTGGGATTGTTGGTCTCAGGGAGCTCATCCGACTTCTTCATGAAATATGATTCCCTGGTCTTCATGAAGTTGGTCGGGGCGAGAGGATTTGAACCTCCGACCTCGACGTCCCGAACGTCGCGCTCTAGCCAAACTGAGCCACGCCCCGAATTTCCAATACTCTACCACAAAGACAAAAAGGAAACAAAGAAAAAACCATGTCGTTAAAAAAATTACTGCAAAATTCTTTTCCTGGGATATCTGTGAAGGTTTGCGCCATCACTCATTTCACCTCAAACAGCACCTTTTCAATCCCGATGTTCCCTTCACTGTCAAATGCATTGATGATTAGCGTATAATCCCCCGGCGTCAGGAGCCTGGTGGTAATTTGAAAAGATTCCTCAGGACTATCGAAGATACCGTCCATGGGGAATGCCGGGATCCATTCCTGTCCATCAATGGTATATTGGATCTTTACAATTTTGCTATACTCGTCCTTCGCGGTGCCTGAAATGACATACTTCCCCTCGGCCCCAACCGCAGCGTTCAAACACCTTATGTCTGGTCTTGTGTTATCGACTACCACGGGTTCGGCCGTTTTCTCCGTGCTGAAGGCCGTCTCGGGCGGGTTGTCCGGGGCATCACTGACCATGAGTTTTACCTGATATTTACCATCGGGCAGACGCAAGGTATCCCATATACAAGAGCCCTTTTTTTGTGTATTCTTATCGAGAATCTTCCACATTTTTTCCTCAACTCCCCGGTAATACATTGTTATCTGCAACGTGTCGTTGTTTGGGTCCTCCGTCTCCCACTGGATATTCTTCTGGGCAACCTGATGATGTGGTTTTTGTCCCGGAGTTCCCTGTGGTTTCGATTCTATCTTGCCGTCCGTTTTTGTCTCCGGTAGTTTTTGTGATGCGGGAGAAGATTCCTTTTCTATCCCAAAACTGATTATCCTGGGAGGCTCATTTTTTGGGAGATATGCGAGTGATACTGCATTTAACATAGGGGTTAAATCGCTATTGTTTGTCTGCAAAATGGCTTTGTATTGGATAAAGCGAGCAGGGGGGCTTGTGATTCTTTCTCCGCTATCCTCATAGGGCGCAGACCAGCCGCTCCATGTGGCATCAGGTTTTTCACCGTTTCCTGAACGGGTGGACAGGGTGAGCCTTGTGCCTTCCGGCTGCATGCCTGTCCAATAAATACAACCCCAATTTGATGGCGCAGTGGTATCGAATACGTTTGACAGAAAACTTCCCTCTTTCGTAAATGAAGGTGATATCTTATAAACCCTTCCCATATTACCTGTGCCAAAATAGAGTTCATTTTTGTCGGTATTGAGGCAGCACAGCGCTTGTACCTCCTCTATGTGTGCCAGACTGCTTGTACTTTCATCGCCGGAGATTTTGAACACTCCTGAGGTGTTCCCTGTAACCACATACAGGTTGTCTTGCGTATCAAAGGACATACCAAGGATAAACGCCTGGCTCGTTTCCAGTTTTTTTTGTACAAGTCCTTCCTGGTTGATTTTATAGACGTAGTTTGATGCTGTTGGAAGACCTGTGGACTTCGGTGGCGCATCGATACCTTTCAATACTGTTTTTTGTTGTTGCACGGGTGCCGGTTGTGCCATGGGAAGTTCTTCCGGGAGGTTCAAATCCCATGATTTTTCTTCTTTAAAAAGAGTGGTAATAGCTCCGGCTTGCACGGGCGGCTGGGAAACCGGAACCACGGGTATTTGTGCCTGGGTACCCGAAGCTGTGCCGGCGTAAATATTACCTGCGGAATCCATCGAAAGGCAATGGATCTCACTTTCACTTGCATCATAGATCACCCGCGCTTGTCCGGATGGGGTTATTTTATATACCAAACCATTCGGTTCTGTGCCAACATAGATATTGTCATACCGGTCGTGCAGTATATCCAGCAGATTGGTCTCAGGGGAATTAAAAAAAACGGACGGCTTGCCGTCCGGAGATATTTTGAACAGAATGCCGTCATTTCCCGTGGCGGCAAAGAGATTAGAGTTGTTGTCCATAGACATATCCCATATATAGGGTACCGGCAAGCTGCAGAATATGGAAGCATCTCCATGATTATTTATCTTATAAATGATACCCCTGGGTGCTGTTCCTACATAGAGATTGCCGGATGTATCCGCGACAAGGCTCTGAATATATAGTTCCGGAGAACTGAAAATCTCCACAGCCTCTGAACCGTCCTTTATCAGATAAACGGTGCCCGGGTCGCCCGTACCAACAAACACATTGTTTTGTAAATCTGCGGCCATTGACCAGACAAAAGCGCCTTTTATCCCCGCGACAGTCTTGATTACCGGGGCAAGCCAGATTTCACCTTTATTATTGATAGAGACACCCTGAATCGTGCCCTTACTAAAATCAGATTCTGTCGATTGCGTCCACGTGTTCGTTGTAGTACTAAAGGCGTAAGGATTGAGAAGGATGAGGAAAAAAAGTGTACAGATTGTATTTACCGCAATGCCTTTCATGTTGCGTCCTTTTATTTAACTGAAATGGGGATCGTTTGATTTCCGTTTAACACGTATTTCACCGGCACGCGGGACACTACTTCGTCAAAGAGAGGGCCAATCCCGCTGCAATTGGAAAAACTCATAATCGAAAGCATAGATGCTGGTAGCGATGGGAACCCCTCTCCCTTATAAGTAATACCCTTTTTTGTCAGCAGGATCCGTACCATAAGATTATTATTTCGCTCCATGTTTTCGACATATTGTACGAGTTGTTCAAAGTTCGTGGGAAAATACTTCCCTGCAGACCGCCCAATATTCAATGCCTGACCATAAGTAGCGTCACAGGCGGTAAGGTTTAACATACTTCCGGGAAGGGTATCCTCGGGAATATGCATAAGTACCGTTTGGTAAAATTTTTCTCCGGTAAAAGGTTTCAGACACACGTCAACCTGAAGGGTATCACCGGCTTTTACTTGTTTCTTATCTACCCGGATCGATTCGATATAGGCAGTTTTCCGGGTATCTAATACCGTGACTTTCAGATCGATCCTGGTTGGGTGTATCTCCCGAAACTGATTATTGATGATCATCGTAAAGGGCTGAACAATATGGTTCAAAGAAAACCATGATTGGTCAAGTTCATAAAAAACGTTTTCGATAACAACAGGGTTTTCGTAGCCTTCAAGGTGGGTTGTCAGTTTTATATGTACCGATTTCTCTCCCACCTTGCGTTCTGTGGATAACACAGCGCTCTGGGCGGCCATTAAGATGAGGCTGGGGGTTAAAAGTTTATTATCCACGATCTCAAAATTGTATGTGAGTTTCTGCGAACCTTCCACTTCAACACGGCAAGGTATCATCCGTGATGACTCGCCAAGAATACCAGCAATCCCGGACCTCCTGTCCTGATGTATCCGGCCAACGATTTCTACCGGTGACGCCATTTTTACAGAACTCGACTGACTGCTGAGGACTGTATAAACGTAGGCTGATGCCATGGGAAGGTCAGCATTTCCCGTCTGCAGAAAGGGATGCCCAAAGGCGAGGATGTTATCTCCTTCCTCATAAGTTACCGTTCCAACAATGGCTGCACTCAGGTCGCCTCTGATAAGAATGGCGGCTACGGATGCCCCAGGAACAAGCTTGCTCTTTTCCGGGTTATCGGGACAAAAATCATAGTTTCCTCCCTGAACAGGATACAATCCATAGGTATGAAAGAGTGGCAGCATTCTTTGCAAAACATCGTTTTCAACACCAGATACTACTAATGGGGAGAGAATTGGCGTGAGCGTTATTTTCCCCGCATCGTGGCTCGCTGATTCCAGCGGTATCGAAGTTGCCGCCGGTTTTGTTAGCCACCCATTCTGAGAAAAGGCGGGGATGTCCCACTCTGCCGTGACTGGCAAGTCGCTATTTTCCTGCGGCGGTATATCGAGGAGAGTGCTTTTCATTTCGTGAATCGGGGTAACTCCTGCAATCGGTTCCTTTGCGAAGCTCCATCCATAGGCAACGGCGCCAATGAGCCGGTTTCTGATATAAACCGGACTGCCGCTCATACCGGCAATAATCCCTGATTTTTCCAGAGGACCTCCCGACATCCTGATCAGAATCATATTGCTCTTCGCTTCCCAGTTTCGTAAGATACCCAATACTTCGACATTAAATATTTCAATCCGGTCACCGGTGAAAACGGTCTTACCGTATCCTTTCATGCCTGGTACAATCTCATCAATACCCATAACTGTTTCTGCGGAAAAGAGCGAAGGGTTGCTTTGGGAAATGAAGGCAGAGAGGACACTGAAAATCACAAATAAACAGGGCAGTTTAAGAGTCTTTCGTTTCATGCATCAAACTCTACCAAATTTTGTAATTTATTGTCAAGGTATAAAAGAAGTTGCAATATTGGTACGCAGAATTTAAACTATTCAAGTTATATCTTCGGTTACAGGGTGGCATGGACTCCATCTTGTTTGCCCATGGTGTTTAAGTATACGCACGGATTTGGAATATATCATACGGACAAACGAAGTTTGTCAGCGCCACCCGGTAACCCGCTTAAATAAAATGAAAATTCCTATACAATTACATTGTCAGTATATTTTCGGACGACTAACCCGAACGTAACCGAACAAATAAATTATAGACCTTCATGAGAAACGTTTGCTTGTTGAAACGATAAAGGTAGCTTATGGGTGTTGATAATCTTTCCCGGCACATTCTGGTTAGGTTGTAGTGATGGAAACGAGAGTACTGAACTTAAAAGATCAAAACCTTTACTCAGATCACATCGCAGAGGCTGCTTGTGCGCTGAGGAAAGGGAAACTGGTTGCCTTCCCTACGGAGACGGTATACGGATTAGGCGCGTGTCGTGATCATACGAAAGCCGTTGAACGTATCTATAAACTAAAGAAAAGGGTCGAAGAAAAGAGACTTACCCTGATGATTGCAGACGCTGACGACGTGAAAAAGTACGTCGATCATTTTTCCAGTACGGCAAGGAAACTGATGAAATTTTTTTGGCCGGGTCCGTTAGCGATTATTTTTCCTTTAAAGAATGGGACAGATATTAGTATACGGTTTCCCGATGACACGGCAGCAAGGGATTTGATCCGCACAGCAAAAATACCGATTGTTACCACAAGTGCAAATATTTCCGGATACCCACCGTCAACCGATGCACAACAAGTATTAATGGACTTCAAGGGGAAGATTCATGTCATTCTTGATGGCGGTTCGACACGCTTTCGTTCGCCCTCTACGGTGTTGAAGTTAAAGGACGAAGGCTTTGAGATCATCCGCCCCGGTATTATTTCAGAGACAATGATACGAAGTTGTCTTGAAAATACTTTTGTGAGGGTGTAATATTGTTGCATTGTGCAGCATAGCCACAACCAAGTTCCCCTCTGTCGGTAGGACAAGCAGGATGTCAACCGGGAGGCGGTTAACCTGGCTTATAAATAAGAAAAAAAGATTTTCTGTGGTAATGCTATACGGTGCAGAAAAGCGAGTTGTTTTCTGCGAGCACCGGTTTTATCTCTCAATGAAACACAGAGTCGTTTGCAGGGTTTCAAAAAAGGGTTTTCTCATTTTTAAACGAAAAGAACATTTTTAAGAAGATACTATTGTCATGAAGATTGCATTGGCATCAGATCACAGAGGTTTCGATTTTAAAAAGCATATTGCAAGCATGCTTACCCAGTTAGGTTACACAGTGAAGGATTTTGGTACAAATAAAAATAACGAATCGGTAGATTACCCGGACTACGGCTTATATGCTGCCCGTGCCGTTGGGTCAGGAGAATGCGAGCGGGGGATACTGGTTTGTGGTACGGGAATTGGTATGTCCCTGATAGCGAACAAAGTAAAAGGTGTGCGGGCGGCATGCTGCCACAACCTTTATACGGCGGAGATGAGCCGGCGGCACAACGATTCTAACGTGCTGTGCATTGGTGCTGATATTGTTGACGAAGAGCTTCTGGAACAAAAAGTCAAGCTCTGGTTGGAAACCCCCTTTGAGGGTGGAAGACATGCCCGTCGGGTGGGAAAGATTACGGAACTCGAAAATGGCGAAGGGATCTAGCATAACGTTTCGTAAAAACCTATACACAAGCAAATGTCATTGCGAGAAGTGGAGCGACGAAGCAATCTGTTGTTTACAAAAGATTTAAGATTGCTTCGCCATCGCTCGCAATGACAATAACATATGTAGTCATTTTTGTGAAACGCCACACTAGTTTAAGGTAATGATTTGCGCCCCTTCGGGAATTGAAAGGGTGAAGAGTTTTGGGTCGATTACGCCATTTACGGTAATATGAGAAAACGTTATACTAAGCGTGGTATTGTATGTTGGCCAGCGAACATCAATCTTTTGTGGTATCCGGCATTCATTCTGCGTTGTGTAATTAGTAAATACCGCCTCTAGACGAACCGAACCGTCCGGATTAAACAGTTCACAGCGAACAACCTCCGCATTGACCCTGTCGATCATGAGATTTCCTTTCAGATTCACATCCTCATTCCCCACTTCGAGCATATGGAGCAGCCAATATGCAGGCCATGTTTCCATGGTAGGCTGTTTCCCTTGCAAAATTTCCCGGTAATTAAACAAGCTTGCCATATCACCGGGGAAGATGCTGATGCCAAGCACCTCAATCTTGTGAAAGGTATTGGACTCGCCCGTGTATGCAAGGTTTTCCGGAGGGATGTACAACCAGAACCTGTTGCCATCGGAGGACATATCAAACAGCGTTGTTGCAAACTTAGCGCCTATTGCCCGTAAACTCCTGGGACTTTGATATAAGATCAATCCCGTACAGCGGATAGGGACTTTGGCGTCTGGTGTCGTAAGGGCTAAGTCAATATTTGCGCGAAAGCCGGTAAGTCTGGAACTCGTGGAAATCAGGATATCCCTGATCTGCTGTACCGTAAGATTTTGTCTTTCCCCCTGGATATTTGCCAGAATGGCTGAAGTATCCTCCCAAACCGGTTTTTTTAAAACGGCAGTTTTATAGGTTGCACAACCAGACATGAGCATGGAAAAAAAAACAAAACCGCTAAATACAGATATTTTCATTTGATAGCACATAATCTGTCTTTAAGTTTTTTATTCTGTCTCAAACTGGCCTTCCTTGTGAAGGTATTTGGGGCTGTCGAGTTCTGATAACCGCAGAATATATTCGGTATCTGATATCCTGGTGTACCAGTGTCCCGTGACACGTGCCGTATTTGTAATGACTACGTACAAGCCTACAAGCATAATGGCATAAAGCCCGTAGTGAATCTTTTTACGATCCCTAACTAATTTCATGTCCAATGCTCCATGTACCGGACAGGCATTAACACAGTCGTAACAAGCTACACATTCATGCGTCAGGACGTGTTTTTTCTTATCGACAAGAATGTGCATAGCGCATGCCTTCGTGCATTTCCCGCAATCGATGCATTTTTTTGTGTCCCGTGTAATTCTCATAGGACTTGCGTAACCAATAATACCTAACAGGGCACCATACGGGCAGAAGTAACGGCACCAGTAGTTTTTGTTAATCAGGGATATGACAAGAATGGTCAGGATGACGGATAAGGCCATACCGGACATGTTTGTGAAGAATTTGAGCATTTTGACATCTGCAATACGGATAAAAGGTGCACGAGCGTATAACATTTCTAATTGCATAACAGGCATTTTGATGACAATCATCTGAATAAAAAACGCAAGGATTGAAAATTTCCATGCCCTTGCAAGTATATCATTAACTTTATCGGGCCAGATTTTTCTTGGTATTGCAAAGGGTAGTATCATTGCAATGACATAGACAGGAATCAGACGTCGAAACAAGGATGATTTGAAGAATTCCATAGTTATAATATCTAAAATCAGCAAGGCAATAATGGGGGTAAAGATAAGGCTCAGACCCGCCGTGAACCGGGTGGGGATGTTTCTTATCAGATGTACAGCTCGTTGCGGCATTTTTTTCAAAAACCAGTCTCCCAAGCGCCACTCCCATTCAGACATAGTGCCAATAGGACAAATCCAGCCGCAGAAACCTCTCTTGAAAAAAAGGGCCGTAAGGAGCAGCGTACCGAAAATGACAAAGCCAGCGGGGTGAATGGTGTTAATTTTTCCTGTTCCGAAAAAGTACTTTGTACCCATAAGGGCGCTAATCGGCAGGAAAGATTCAACCCCGGGGGGTCTCGGCATATAAAATCCCTTTCCGCCCGCTTCGCAGTATTTAACAAAGGTATAGAATTGCCAGCCGATAACCAGCACTACAATAAAAAACGCTATTTGCACAGACCAGCGCAGTTTCAGGGAATTCAGCCATGGTTTCTTGTTTTTGTGCGGTTTTTTGGCCTTCGGTTGTTTGCTTTCAACGTCAGTCTCCAGAACGGAACTATATGATGAATTTTGTTTTATTTCTTTCAATTGGCGTATCTCCATGGGTTTAAATGTTATATTTGTTAGAAAGGCAAATCAATTCTATGCCACGGTTCATGCAGGGTTTTGTCTGAATTTCAGTAGCAAACTTTCCATTCCTGAAAAATATCCCGGTATTTTGCTATAGATAATTTGGGCAACTTCCTCCTTGTAAGTATGGGAAGTGTCGTTTCTCCGGTCAGTCATTTCCAGAAAATTTACCGTTTCTTCTTCGGTTAAAAACCCCAATGAAAACAATTCTCTGAAACAAGACTTTGGAGAATTTGCAATGATGCCTTCTCTTTCCTTCAGATACTCTTTAATGTACTTCCATAAGGCCTCGAACGTGTATTCAAAACGCTGGATCGTGGCGTCTCGTACGATAATAGAAAACGGCTGTCTCAGGATTTCATTGAGTGTATTTAAAGCATGTAAGGTGTCCTTGTACTTTAGCGTCAATCTTTCCATATAATGGCGTCCTTCATGGCCTCTCTTTTAAACTCTTCCGAAACCTCAGAAAGATTTACTATTTCAACTTTATACGGGATATTTATGTTTTCTATCTTTTCTTTTAAAAGCGTTATTCTTTCTTCACGAAACTTGCCAGCAGGTATAATCCCAACATCAACATCTGAGGATATCTGGTTATTTCCTCTGGCGCGTGAGCCAAAAAGGATTACTTTTACTTCCTCATCCTTTAAAAAAGTTATCACGATGTCTTTTACCATCGATAGATATTCTTTCCTGACGTGCGACGTTTTCAATTAAACTCTTATTTCCTTTCAGGAAAATTGTTCAACGGAATGATCACGGCTGAACGCGCCTGGCAGTCATCACTAAAACACTTGATTCAACGTTCTATAAAGTTTAAAATGCAGGTATCTATCACTAACCTTACTCATATAATATGGTAAATGATAATCGAAGTTAACCGTTGTATGCAAGCAATTTTGATTTTGGGGTAAATATTCATGCAGTCAGAAAAAAGAAATTTTAAAGCAGGTTATGTGGCTATTGTTGGCAAACCAAACGTGGGGAAATCGACCCTGATTAACGATTTTATGGAATGCAAATTATCCATCGTTACGAACAAACCCCAGACAACCAGAAAAAAAATCATGGGCGTATTGACCCGGGAAGACTATCAGATCGTCTTTTATGATACCCCCGGTATTATGGAACCAAGATACGAATTACAGAAATATATGGTGAAATCTGCTTACGAAGCTATAGAAGATGCAGATGTGATCCTGTTGATAGCAGAGCCCTTTGAGCCTCCAGCCAGCACAGACAAGGAAATCCTTGAAAAATTGTTGCGCCTTAATATCCCGGTGGTTTTGGCCATTAATAAAATAGATCTGGTGGAAAAGGACAGCCTGATCCCTATCATTGCTGCGTATGATACACAATTCAAATTTGCCGAGATTGTGCCAATCTCGGCCCTGAAGGAAACCAATCTTGATCTTATGCTGACACTTATTGTGAAATATCTGCCAGAGGGGGAACCTTTCTACCCTGAGGATTACATGACCGACTACAATGATAGATTCCTCGCTTCCGAAATTATACGGGAGAAAGTCTTTGAGTTTTACGGAGAGGAAATCCCCTACTCCACTACAGTTGAGATTGAAGAGTTCAAAGAACGAGAGACAGGAAAGGATTATATTAAAGCCATTATTTACGTAGAACGTGATTCCCAGAAGGGTATCATTATTGGCAAAGACGGTATGGCAATCCGGCGGGTCGGACTCGTTGCCAGGGAAGAGATTGAAAAACAGATCGGCAGAAAGGTATACCTGGAACTTCGGGTAAAAGTTATGGAGAAGTGGAGAAAAGATAAAAGCAAACTATATAAATTGGGATACAAGTAACATGCTTTGCAGGAATTTTGATTTTTGTATTTCCTCCTCAGATTCGGCAGATTTAACTTTTTCATGAAACCGATTCAGGTCGCTTGTGCCATTATTGAGAAGGAAGGGAAAGTGCTTGCAACACAGCGGAGCAAATCGATGAGTTTGCCGCTCAAATGGGAATTTCCTGGTGGCAAGATACATGATGGAGAAAGCCTTAGAGAATGTCTGAGGCGCGAGCTGCAGGAAGAACTGGGCATAGAAGCCGTTATCGGTCATCCTCTGTCTCCGGTAACGTATAACTACCAGGTATTTTCTGTCACACTCCATCCTTTCATTTGTAAGATAATCTCCGGCGAAATCATGCTTCATGAACACGCAGCGCTTGCCTGGTTGACTCCCCGGGAACTTTCTGCGCTCGACTGGGCTGAGGCAGATGTGCCGGTGATAGCGTCGTACCGGGAATTTATCAAAACTCGTCAGAGGTGACACGTTAATACGAGGAAATGCTATAATGATTGTATATCTTTTAAAGATTCCCTAAAATGAAAAAACAAACATTTGTCTTTATTGAGAATTAATTTTATTCGGGAGTAATTGTATGAAACCATCGGGTATTAAAGGAGAAGCCAGAAAGTTGATAGAAAAACTGCCAGAGAATTCAACCTGGGACGACTTGATGCATAAAATCTACGTTCGCCAATCAATCGAAGCAGGACTTGCTGATAGCAAGGCTGAACGGACACCGCAATAGAACAGCTTTTAGCAATTCGTGCTTACCATAAACAAAATTCACCGGCATATGCTCAAAGAATTGTAGATCGCCTGACACAATGATCACAGCAGATTGTAAATTTCCCGCTGTCTGGACAAACAGTTCCGGAAATGAATATACCGCAAATTCGTGAAGTGGTAGAAGGGCCGTATCGAACGATCTATTATATAAAACCAGATCAAATAGATGTTCTTACCGTAATACATGGTTCTCAGCAAATTCTGTGGGGTAAATAGACCCAGCGAATGATTTGTTGATAGCTTTTTTTGAAGCAAGAAGTAAAAATTCATACTGTATGTTTATTAAAGGAAAAACCATCTGTCTGTGCGCAACGCATAGGCAGGGAAGTTATAACATGCCCATGATCAGAAGCAAGAACACAAAACCAGAGATTATCATCCGAAAAATTTTTTTTGATACAAACAAAAGGAGTTAATTTCTATGGAAATAAAGTCATTGGGCAGATATATCGTAGTTAATTCCGATATTTGTCCCGGAGAGCCAACTTTTCGCGGCACGCATATTTTGGTTGCAGATGTGCTTGAGCAAGTTGCCAATGGTATGGACTGGTGGGGGCGATAATTGAAGAATGGCGTGGTAAACTACCCTGAGAGGCAATTGCTGAAGCCGTTCGCCTGGCTCGTGAAGCATTAATTACTCAAACGCTAGAATTCTTGACTGAAAGGAAACGCAATCAAATTGGCGTAGAAGAGTTGAAAAAATGATTATGAATAAATATAAAGAAGTGTGCTTTACGGAATTATGATTTATGGAGGTAAAAATGGAAGAGAAAGAAATTTTGCAGAGGATTTCATCTGACCCTGATATTTGTCATGGCAAACCATGTATTAAGGGAACGCGGATACCTGTTTATCTGATAGTTTCCCTTGTTGCTGAGGGGGAAAGCATTGAAAATATCATACAGGACTATCCATCACTTACCCCAGATGATGTCAAAGCGGCTGTCCATTACGCAGCGAAGCTATGCGAATATGAGGCATATGCGATATGAGCATAAAATTTCTGCTCGATGAGAATATACCATATGCGCTGATTGACTTACTTGAAAGCAGAGGTTTTACTGTCATGCATTTGAAGCGGATTGGTAAGGGTGGAATTAGAAATGGGGAAGTGTATGAATTTGCAGAAAAGAACAAGATGTGGATTATTACAAGGGATGCAGATTTTCAGAACATCAAAAAATTTAACACCTATAATGTAGCTGGCATAATCTTAATAAAACTTACCTTAACGAAAACAGATTATTTGCTTAAATCATTAAAACGGTTTCTTGATAAATATAACGATAAATTGTCAGAAAAACGTCTTATCATTGTTGAAGACTATGTGGTCAGGGTTTATTAATGTGGACGCGGACAGGGAAAACCGCAGTAAATACAGACATTATACAGTATTTCCCCCTTCTTTTTATTGTAGTCAGGGAGATAAAGGTGAATTGTTCGGTATGAAGATTAAAGGACAATAAAACTTTTGGCAGACGTTCATAACAAGAAAACCGAAGTTATAACATGCCCATGATCAGGAGCAGGGACACAAAGCCGGAAATCATTGTCAGAAAATTCCTTTTAGTAAAAATGAAAATTTAAAATAATTATATGACTTTTGTAACAAACCCGTTTGAAATACTTGATCCCCTCATCCGTTGGATACCTTCTCAAGAGGAATTAGGCAAGAAGGGATACGAACAACTTCTCCCGCCATTAGTCCATAAAATCAGGCAGCAGGTAAAAGATTGGAGAAATAATAACTACAAACCCGCAAGTGAAACTTCCAGATCATTGCTCAATTTCTGGTTTAATACAAAACATATAAGAAACGGCGTTGAATTCAAATATTATTTCGCACAGAGGGAGGCAATTGAATCTATTATTTACCTTTATGAAGTTGTTGTCGCTCGTGATAAGTACGAGTTATTAAAATTTGATTCCTCTGGCAGGGTTTCAACAGGCATGCTTCCTGAAAACTGGATAAGATATGTCATTAAAATGGCAACCGGTTCAGGGAAAACAAAGGTTGCGTCTCTGGTCGTAGTGTGGTCATATTTTCATAAGCTTTACGAAAAAAACTCCCTTCTTTCAAAGAACTTCCTGCTATTAGCCCCCAACATCATCGTATTAAACAGGCTCAGAAAAGATTTTGAAGCTCTAAAAATATTCAGGGAAGACCCACTTATTCCTGATGACGGTTTTAAGGATAGAAGCTGGCATTCTGATTTCCAGATTACGTTGCATTTACAGGACGAATTAAAAGCTATTTCTCCATCGGGCAATTTATTTCTGAGCAATATCCACAGGGTATTTTTATCAAGCGACCATATTCCATCATTAAAAGATGAAGACCTCTCAGATTTTTTCCTGGGACAAAAACCATCGCCTTCAGCCGATAAAGACAAGGGCATGGATTTGGGCGAACTTCTCAGGGGTAACAGGTTAAAAGACCTCGTCGTTATCAATGACGAGGCGCATCACATCCATGATGAGAAATTGGCATGGTTCAGGAATATTGAAGACATCAACAATACGTTAAAACTGAAATATGGCAATGGTATTTCATTACAGATTGATTTTACCGCAACTCCGCGACACAATAACGGAGCGATTTTTGTTCAAACAATCTCAGATTATCCGCTGGTAGAGGCTATAAAACAGAACATCGTAAAAATGCCAGTCCTTCCGGATGAGGTTTCAAGAGCAAGGCTTAAAGAAAAAGAGTCTGATAAATTTGTCGAACATTACGAGGATTACATACATCTTGGCTATGTCGAATGGAAAAAACAGTACGAGGAGATTAAGCGGGCAGGCAAAACACCGATTTTATTCATCATGACCACCGAAACAAAAGAAAGTGATGAAGTCGCTGAATATCTCGAAACTCGTTACCCCGAGTTTAAAAACGCCGTTCTTGTTATTCATACCAACAAAAGTGGTGAGATAGTCGAAAGCAAAGCCAAGAAGGACAGGGCAGAACTCGAAAAACTGCGGAAGGCTGCCGATGCCATTGATAGCGATAGTTCCCCATACAAGGTTGTTGTGTCTGTTCTTATGCTGAGAGAGGGTTGGGACGTTAAAAATGTTACCACACTCGTTGGGTTACAGCCTTATTCTGCCAAAAGCAACATCCTGCCTGAACAGACCCTGGGGCGTGGATTACGGAAGATGTTCCCTCGTGAGATCACAGAAGAACTTTGCGTTATAGGAACTTCAGCATTTCTGGAGTTTGTAGAGTCAATTAAAAGCGAAGGCGTTGAACTTGGCTATAGAAGCATGGGAGAAACGGCAAGGGGCAATTCTCCGATAGTAATTGAACCCGATAAAGAAAATACCAGCAAAGACCTTGAAATACTGGATATACAAATTCCAGTGCTTACTCCGAGACTTTACAGAGAATATAAAAAACTCGAAGAAATAAACATAGACAAATTTAACTTTACACCCGTAGAACTGAAAACAATTTCCGAAGAAGAAAAGAAAGAGATTGTCTTTAAGGACATAGAAGGTCAGATGTCGCACATTACCGTATTTGAAGGCGCCTTGCCCGACTACAGAAGCGTTGTTGCATTTTTTTCAAAGGCGATACTGAAAGACAGCCGTCTTGTGAGCGGTTTCGACGTCCTTTATCCCAAGGTGAGGGATTTTATCAAAGACAGACTTTTTGGCAATGCGGTTAATCTTGAAGACCTGAATGTTTTGAGAAATCTCTCCGAAGTCGAAGCAAAAAACACCCTATTTAAGGTATTTAAAAAGGCTATCGACGAGCTGACTATTACCGATAAAGGCGCTGCTGAGGTTAAAAATTACATTAAGCTCAGAGAAGCAAAACCATTTCCTATGAATTATCAGGAGTATATAATCCCAAAGAAAAGCATATTCAACAAAGTTGTTGGCGATAATCGGTTTGAACTGGAATTTGCCGTATTTCTCGATAATTGCGAAGACATTATATCTTTCACAAAGAATACCTATAGCGTCAACTTCAGAATAGAGTATCAGGGTGAGGATGGAAACATACATGACTATTATCCCGACTTTCTCATAAAGCAGAAAGAAAGCCTGGTATATGTAATTGAAACAAAAGGGAGAGAAGATTTTGACGATGCAAGAAAAATCAATCGGCTTAAGACATGGTGTGTTGACGTGAACAAGTCTCAGACTGAGTTGAAATATATTCCGCTGTATGTGAAACAAGAGGATTGGGAAAAGTATAGAAATAGTGTAAAGAAATTTGAGGATGTGGTGAAGTTGTTTAAGGTGGGATAATTTGGCGGATGAAAAGGACGTCTTCCTCATACTACACTTGTTTTCTGGATATATTATTAAGGTCTGACGTAATTATAGATGAACGAGATGCTGAAATAAATTCAGCATGACAGGGAAGAATTGTATTTGTCACCCTGAATCTTGTACGGAACTTGTTTCAGCATCCCAAATTAATAATTACCTCTATGTCAAATGATAAGCAGTATTACGTTTATATCCTCACAAATAGATCAAACAATGTTTTTTATATCGGCGTAACGAACAACCTTATTCGCAGACTATTTGAGCATAAGAATAAGTTAGTAGAGGGATTCACAAAGAAGTATAATCTTACAAAGCTTGTTTATTTTGAAGTAACAAACGATGTAAGAAGCGCGATAAGCAGAGAAAAACAACTTAAGAACTGGCATAGGGAATGGAAAATCAATTTGATAAATCAGTCTAACCCAGGATGGAAAGATTTGAGTGAGCAGATGTAGAATGATTTATTGCAGGAGATGCTGAAACAAGTTCAGCATGACAGTTTTAGGGTTCTGCATGACAGGGCGCCAAACCCGTCTTGAAGAGACGCTGAAACAATACCGAAAACCAATTCAGCACAAGGTTCAGAATGACAGGTAAAACGCAAGTGCGTGTGAAAAACACATCCAACCTGTCATGCTGAACTTGTTTCAGCATCTCATGGATAATATACAAGACCCCTGAAACGAGTTTAGCATAAGATTCAGGGTGATAAGATGAGACAAATTTTTGTACCTTTAACATAAAGGACTGTAATGCCTAACCTCACCGACAAGGAAAAAGAACTCATCATAAACCTCATCAAGGAAGGCAAGACGCTTCCAAAGGAATTGATTTATAAGATGTATGCCGATGATGAGGACGTGTTTCTCTTCTGGAATGGCAGGAGCGAGGAGGTTACCAATGTCATCCTCCCTTTCCATTCCATTGAGCATGTGGATGAACCAAGAGTAGAAGACAATAAAACAGGTCAGTTAAAGCTGTTCTCTACCGATGAAAGGGGCAGGCAGCTCAAGGGATGGACAAATAAGCTCATCTGGGGAGATAATAAGCTGGCGCTTTCTTCCCTCATCAACGGCCCTTTAAGGGAAGAAATAGAAAAGGAGGGTGGTCTGAAACTCATTTACATAGACCCGCCCTTTGCAGTCGGCGCCGATTTCTCATTTCAGATAAAGCTCAACGGCGATGAGGTGACAAAAAAGCCGTCCATTATTGAAGAGATCGCTTACAGGGACACATGGGGCAAGGGCATCTCCTCTTACCTTTCCATGATGTATGGAAGACTCAAACTCATGCATGACTTGCTGGCCGATGATGGGAGTATCTATGTGCATTGTGATTATAGAGTAAACAGCCATCTCCGAATGATTTTAGATGATATTTTTGGAACAAGTAACTTACGAAATGAAATATTTGTAAATAGAATAAAAAAGAACGTCCAGGAATATGAACTGGCTCAGTCTTTAAATACTGATTTTGATAGTATCTTGTTTTATGGAAAAACTGAATTAACCAAAATAAAACCGCCTAAAAAGGAGCATAAAAAGGAACCAAGATGGCATTCATTTGAGGCTGCCGAAATAAGAACTGGAATGGACTACGAACTTTTTGGATGTAAGCCAAAGGCTGGGAATCATTGGAGATGGTCATATGAGCGCGCTATGGAAGCAGTAAAAGAAGGTACCTTAAGACCAAATCTAAAAACAGGCAAGCCAGAATATTTGGTTACAAAGGAATTTGAGATTTTGGGAACGGATTGGTCCGATACAACTGCATATTCATTTGGCTACGATTATCCCACAGAAAAAGCAGAAAAAGTTCTTGACCGCATCATCAAAGCATCTTCCAACGAGGGCAATCTTGTTGCCGATTTTTTCAGCGGTTCAGGCACTACCCCTGCCGTAGCAGAAAAACTAGGCAGGAATTGGATTGCCTGCGATCTCGGCAGGTTCGCCATCCATACCACACGAAAAAGACTCATCCAGGTTCAACGTGAACTCAAAAGAGACGGCAAGCCATACAGGGCATTTGAGGTGCTCAACCTCGGCAAATACGAGAGAAAATATTTTATGGGCGTCAATCTGGATTTAACCGAGGATGAACAGCGAAAACAGCTTGAATCAAGGCGTGAGGCGTACATAAATCTGATATTAGAAGGTTACAAGGCAAAAAGAGTAGAAGGACTAAGGACGCTTCATGGGTTAAGGCGCAGAGATTTGTCCATGTTGGACCATTAGATTTTCCCATTACCAGAAGGACTATTGAGGAAATTCACGAAGAATGCCGGGAAAAGGTAATCACGCAGGTGGATGTACTGGGCTTTGAATTTGAGATGGGGCTATTACCACGCATAGAAGGCGAGATGAAAGATAAGGGTGTAAATTTAAAGCTTAAGTATATACCTCGTGAAGTATTTGATAAACGGGCAGTGGAAAAGGGTCAGGTAAAATTCTATGACGTTGCATATCTTGAAGTAAAACCAGAAGTGAAAGGTAAAAAGGTTAGGGCTCGCCTGAAAGACTTTACTACCTCATACACTCAGGACGACCTTGACGAGATAGAGCAAAACCTCAAGAATGGCAGTAACAAGGTAATCATAGAAAACGGTCAAATTATCAGGATAGAAAAAGACAAAAACGGTATTGTAAAAAGAGAGGTTTTAACAAAAGACTGGATTGACTGGATAGACTATTGGTCAGTTGATTTCGATTATACAAATAAAAAAGAGATTATTAGCATAGGGAAAAATGGCGCATCAGAAGATGTCTGGACGGGAAGTTATATCTTTGAGAACGAATGGCAGTCCTTCAGGACAAAGAAAAACTCTAACCTCGAACTCGAATCCTCATGGCATGAATACAAAAAGGGCGGCAGATACAAAATAGCCGTAAAGGTTGTTGATATATTGGGACAGGATACTACTCAGGTAATAGAGGTTAAGGTTGAATAAACATTGAAAAGCAAATGATTGGTAATGGTATAGCATTGAAAGCAAAGAACAATTCATTAAATATTGTCTGCGTCCTGCAAAGCAACTGAGATCGATAATCTGGCAATAGTTATCAACCAGGGTTTTTGAGGATAAAAGCAGTTTGGCAAAGACAGATGCTTGCGGATGATTTAATTTGCAGCGTATAGCTTGCGAGTTAACCAGGTAGGGTGGGCAGCCCACCCTACTTGAAAATACATGAAACAAAATGCAGAGATGGAGAATGTGAAAATTATTGGGAAAAAAGAATAAAAATAAATCCTCAGATATTTAAATATTGTTGAAGGAATAAATAAGTTCGGATTCACACTCCCCATTCCCCGGTTTTACGGTGACAGGTTTCATGAGGACACGTTTCGCGAAGATAAACTCCAGCAGGAATTCAGAAGGGGGGCAATAAAAGCGACTGGATTCCCACTTACGTGGGAATGACAAGAAGCGATGGACAAATGACCTTGTGCGTTATGGGAGTGATGAGAAACGTTGAAGTTGCGTGATTCCACATATCATTCCCGAAAGTTTTTATCGGGAATCCATGTAAAAAATGAGAAATGCCTGGATTCCCACTTACCTGGGGATGACAAAGAAGGTATCGGGCATCTGGAAATGGAATATTCATGAGTTATGATAAACATTATTTTGTTTACATTCTGGCAAGTAAAAGAAACGGGACTTTATACATCGGCGTTACTAATAATTTAATAAGAAGGGTCTATGAACATAAAAATAATTTAATAGAGGGATTTACAAAAAAGTATAAGGTTCATCATCTTGTTTATTATGAAATGACTAACGATGTAAAAAGCGCCATTGAGAGAGAAAAACAGTTAAAAAAATGGAATAGAAAATGGAAGTTGGAATTGATTGAAAAGATGAATCCTCAATGGAAGGATTTATATGCCGAATTGGTTTAATGACACTATTTATTTTCATTCAATGCCATTCCCGTGTAAACGGGAATGCAGAACAGAGGAACAAGAAGTGAAGGATGCTGGATTCCCCTTGCGTGGGAATGACAAGAAGAGGGATAATGACATAGCCACTTATGGGAGTAAGAGGAGAGTGAATTCGAATCTATGATGGTTTTTCATGTCATTCCCGAATGCCTCTATCGGGAATCCAGGTAAAAAATGAGAAATGCCAGGATTCCCGCTTGCGCGGGAATGACAAATAAAAAGTGGGAATAACAAATAAAAAAACTGGAATCCAGAATAGAGGAAAAAGAGGCAAAGGGTACTGGATTCCCATTTGCATGGGAATGACAGGTAAAATACGGGAATGACAAGAGAAAATTAAAGATTTTTATATAAGGAATTTAAAGCATTCGATGATTAATCTCGATAAATATCCCACAAATTGTTTTTCTCCTGTCTACCAGCAGATCATAAACACCTTTTCAACCGATGAAGGGGTGAACGGCAGTTCGCCCATGCGCGTCCTGGAAGGCGCAGAAAGACAGATTAAAGAAGAACTGGTTCGATGCATCTGGTTTGGGCAGCATATCAAAAAGGAAAGGCTCTTTACCGATGACGGCTTACGCCTGGAAGTCCTTTCGCCCGGATGGTGGAATTCAGAGGGAGGGCCTGATTTCAAACACGCTGAAATTCTCCTGGAAGGTAAGGGACTTGTAAGGGGAAATGTCGAGGTTCATGTGTTTGCATCTGATTGGATACGACATCAGCATAATAAACAAGGTTCCTACGACACCGTATGCTTGCATGTCGTTATGTGGAATGACAATCATGGAGAATCTATCAAGAATTGTGGCGGTCGGTTAATTCCCCAATTAACGCTATCCAAATATCTAGATGCCGAACTGGATGAATTGGTAGAGATGATTGACGTTGAATCCTATCTAAAGGGGCAAAAGGTTAATCCGGGACATTGTCAAACACAGATAGAAAGCCGGAAGATAAATGATCTGTGGATAGGGCGTTTCCTCGATTATGCCGGAGATGAACGCATTCTTCAAAAGGCGAAAAGGTATGAACGATGGATAGAAAAAAGCCCCTTTGAGCAAGTGCTTTATGAAGCAATTATGGAATCACTGGGATATAAAAACAATAAGAAACCGTTCCTGACGTTGGCTTCTCGCACACCGCTTGAAGACATCCGGTATTTAATCCCTGAAGATGCATCTATTCAAAAGAAGAAGATAGATATGCAATCTCTACTCCTGGGTACGGCAGGTTTGCTGCCGCAGCAAAGGAATCTAAAACCAGATCGTGACAAAGAAGCTGCGGAATATATCAACGATATTGAACATACATGGAGTGAGATTCAAAAGAAAATTACCCAAATTCCCATGACAAAAAATGACTGGAGCTATGCGGGAATCAGACCTGCAAATTTCCCGGAAAGAAGGATTGCGGCTATAGCCAATGTCCTATCGGAGTGTTCTTCCCTCAGCATCTTCAGATACATCTTATCGGTATTTGAAAAGGTGGAAGGTTACAAAGAAGAGCGTAAAATCATGAAGACGTTCCTTGAAGATATACAATCTCTCTTTCTTAATATTTACGACCCCTATTGGTCTTACCATTATACATGGCTTGGGAAAAAACTGACAAAACCCGTTAAATTACTTGGGAAAGAGAGGTCTTCTAACATCCTCATTAATGTTATCATTCCCATCTTGCTTATTTATGTCAGAAGGCATAACAATCAAAACATGGAAAAGATATTACATCTCGTGTATAGAAATTATATCCCTCTCCCTGATACCAGTGTAACGAATTTCATGTGCAATCGTATCTTCGGACAACCAGATGTATCAAAAAGAATTATTAATTCTGTCCGGCGGCAACAGGGTTTGTATCAAATCTTTAAGGATTTTTGTGAGAATGATAATATAAGCTGTAACAAATGTGCCTTGTATTTGTCTGTGGTTAAGAGCACGTGATTCGGGAAAAACCTTTGAAGCTGCAGATTGTACGAATGACATAGAAAAAAATACGGTCAGTCTGTGAAATTTGCAATTGCATACAAAATGAAAAAATTTAAATTCTTCATCGCAGGAATTCTTGGCGCCTGGCTTATAAGATCATTGGCCTTAACCATCCGTATTCATGAAGAGCCACAGGGATTTACTAAAAAGATCATAACCACACACGCTATTTATACCTTCTGGCATTGCCTGATGCTTATTCCCGCCTACGTGGCGCGCAATAAAAATATTCAGGTACTCATCAGCCAGCACTCCGACGGCGAATATATCGCACAGGTAATAAATAGGCTTGGTTTCGGCGTCATTCGGGGTTCCACAACAAGGGGCGGCAGGAGGGCAGTAATGGCTATGATCGATAAAGTGCGTAAAGGATGCTCTGTTGCGATTACTCCGGACGGGCCACGGGGGCCTCGATTCGTTATGCAACCTGGGAGTATTTATCTCAGCCAAAAGACAGGATTGCCCATTGTTCCCGCAGCAATTGGATTAGCCAGTTATTGGAAGCTTCCTAGCTGGGACGAATTTCGCATCCCAAAACCATTTTCACGTGCATTAATTATGTATGGCGACCCCATTTATATTCCATCCGACCTTACCGGGCAAGAAATGGAATATTACCGGCTTTTGGTAGAGAGGATTATGAATGAAATGACAGAAAAGGCAGATATTGTGGTCCGGGGAAAAAAAAGGCGTTTGTGCTAAGTACAGCAAATGTTTCACCCCTACCCGGTGTGCCATTATGGGAATTTTTCAAAAAACAAATTGTTATCTTCTTCTTTGTCCGACTATTTATTGCGCCTGCATTTTATCTTTTCTATTGTGAACAAAAGATTGCTTCGTCACTTCACTCCTCACAATGGCAACTATTTGTGTGTCCGTTTTGTCGGAGAAGAATACGATCGATCAGCATCATAAATGCTTTTAAAGAGGCACTCTGTCTCCGATGCAAGAGAAGAGGCTGAATTGCCTGATCAAACCGTCGCCTGCGAAACGGGCTGCTGCAGCGATGCCTGCGCCGCTGCGAGCCTTGCAATGGGAACACGGAATGGGGAGCAGCTAACATAGTTCATTCCCACAGTATGACAAAACAAAATAGTCTGCGGATCGCCCCCATGCTCACCACAAATCCCAACCTTGAGTTGTGGACGCGTGCTTCTTCCTTTCTTAATACCGATTTCTACCAGTTGGCCGACACCTTCACGATCAATTACCTGAAATGGATCTTTTTCGAGAATACCTTTTTCAAGATATTCAGGCACGAAGGAACCAACATCATCGCGACTAAAACCAAAAGTTGTCTGCGTAAGATCATTGGTGCCAAAGGAAAAGAATTCAGCCTGTTTCGCAATCTTATCCGCGATGAGGGCTGCGCGAGGTAGCTCAATCATCGTGCCAATCATGTATTCAATCTGCGTATTTTTCTTTTGCATTACATCTTTAGCTATTCTTTGAATACGATCTTTGAGCAGATTAAACTCTTGTTCCGTGCTGATAATGGGCAACATAATCTCCGGGTACACGGTAACACCTTTTTTCTTCACAGTACAGGCAGCTTCAATAATTGCGCAGGTCTGCATATCGCAGATTTCCGGATATGTAATACCCAGCCTGCAACCACGGAGCCCCAGCATAGGATTCAATTCATGGAGAGCGGATACTTTTTCCTCCACATCCTTGAGGCTGATCTTCATCTGTTTTGCCATTTCTCTCTGGTTGCGTTTTTCCTGTGGTAAAAATTCATGAAGTGGCGGATCAATAAGCCGTATTGTTACCGGAAGCCCGTTCATAGCAGTAAATATCTGTTCAAAATCACGACGCTGCATCGGAAGTAACTTTTTCAGGGCGGAGGCATATAAATTCATTGGTCCCTTGAGCTCTTTTTGAGCGCGCGTCAACTCTTTTTTAATCTTATCCTTTCTGTCATTGGTATCCTTTTGCAATTCCTTTTCAAGTCCGGTAATCTTTGTTTTCAACATCTTTACGTCCGGTGCAGAAAGAATCATCTGTCTTACTGAGTCAATCCTGTTTTCCCCAAAGAACATATGCTCCGTCCGGCAGAGCCCGATACCTTCAGCACCCAATTCCCGCGCTTTTTTTGCATCTGCTGGCGTGTCGGCGTTAGTCCTGATTTTTAGTTTGCGCACTTCATCGGCCCATTGCATAAGGGTAGCAAAATCTCCACTGAGTCCTGGTTCAACGGTAGGAACCATTCCCAACATCACTTCACCGGTGCTGCCATCGATCGAGATATAATCGCCTTTTTTAACTACTTTGCCATTTGCCTTAAAGGTCTGGTTTTTATAATCTACCAATAACGCGCCACACCCGGCTACACAACACTTACCCATTCCCCTTGCCACCACAGCCGCATGAGACGTCATGCCGCCGCGTGTTGTCAGAATGCCTTTGGAAACGTGCATTCCTCCGATATCTTCAGGGGATGTTTCTTTTCTTACAAGAATAACCTTCTCTTTCTTATCATGAACCCATTTTTCAGCGTCTTCAGCATTAAATACCACCCTTCCTGTTGCCGCGCCCGGAGAAGCCGGAAGTCCGGTAGCAATAATCTCCTTTTTTGCTCTTGGATCAAAGGTTGGATGCAACAACTGATCAAGATCGCTGGGGTTGATACGCGCAATGGCAATCTTTTTGTCAATCAGCCCTTCCCTGACCATATCAACCGCAATTTTAACTGCCGCCTGAGTAGTGCGTTTCCCCGTTCTTGTCTGCAACATAAACAACCGGTTTTCCTGGATGGTAAATTCTATATCCTGGACGTCTTTAAAATGATTTTCCAGGGTATTTTTATAGGTCACGAGTTGCTTATAAACTGCAGGCATCTCTTTTTCGAGATTCGCAATTGGCTCTGGCGTGCGGATGCCAGCAACAACATCCTCGCCCTGAGCATTGATGAGGAATTCACCGTAGAATTTGTTTTCACCCGTTGAAGGATTCCTGGTAAAGCATACCCCCGTAGCGGAATGATTTCCCATATTTCCAAAGACCATGGCCTGAATGTTTACTGCAGTTCCAAGGAGACCTTTAATTTCATAGAGTTGACGGTATTTAACTGCCCGCGGATTATTCCACGATGCAAATACGGCGTCGATTGCCTTCCAGAGCTGTGTCTTTGGATCGGTTGGAAAGTCTTCACGGGTCTTTTTTTTATAAACAGATTTAAACGCTTCGACAATTTTTTTTAACTGCTCAGACGTCAATTCGGTATCACTCTTTACCCGCACCTTCTTTTTGCAGGCATCAAGAATCTCTTCAAAATAGTGACGCTCAATGCCCATAACAACATCGCCAAACATGGTAATAAACCGCCGGTAAGCATCCAACACAAAGCGTTCATTGCCGGTTTTTTTGATGAGTCCGGCAACGGCTTCCGGGGTTAATCCCAGGTTTAAAACCGTATCCATCATACCGGGCATAGACGCAGCCGCGCCACTCCGGACAGAAACCAATAAAGGATTGTTTGGATCCCCTAATTTTGCCCCCATAAGTTTCTCCAGACGGGAGAGATTCTGTTCTATTTCTTTGACGAGACCGTTGGGGTACTGTTTGTTGTTCCTGTAATACGCATCGCAAACTTCAGTTGTTACAGTAAACCCGGGAGGAACGGGAATACCAAGATTGGTCATTTCTGCAAGATTGGCTCCCTTGCCGCCAAGCAGGTGCTTCATATCAGATCTTCCGTCTGCTGAGCCATTGCCAAAAAAATAGACATACTTGGGTGACATCCAGTTACTCCTTTCTACAGTATAATATCAATATACATGAAGGGGATGATTTATATGATTAGAATCAAAGATAGAAAAGGTTTCATATGCTATCAAAAAAGAAGTTTGCAATCAAGAAAATTCATGGTAAACACCGTTAGTTTGTACTCGATAGCAGTGGCGAAGCGTGTGTTTTCGGAGAGCAAACCTGACACTCTGATTGAAACAAGTATTTTTTCCCTGCAGAGCCTGGATTTGAAAGAAGTTAACGACACGCAAACTTAAATGAAATCAAATGTTATATGAAAATGTGAAAAAATATGATATTATGTGAGACGTAGCAAATAAGTATACATGTAAGTTCCCGTGCCAGGACGACAGCCCGAAGCAATCCCCCGTGCCTGGATTACCTAGCGGAGTTTACGCTGAGCAATGCGAATGCGCCCGCAAGGATAACTTCTTTTTGCTTTCACAATAGAAGACGACGAAGCCGTAACCCAAAAAGGTGCTGGATGCCGGATAACAAATTCAAAAAAACGATGGAAAATCCTGTTAAGATAACTGAAATCCTCAGAAATCAGAATTTTTTAAAACTCTGGATCGGTCAGATCGTATCCGCACTTGGCGACCGGTTCCACCAAATGGCATTACTGGGATTAATCATGAAAAAAGGGGGAAATGTTGGTGAAGAGTTATCAAAAATTACCTTTTGGAGCGTCCTCCCCTTTTTCTTATTCAGCCTTATTTCCGGCGTGCTTTCAGACCGGTGGTCAAGGAAGAGCATTTTAATAGGCTCTGATATAGCAAGGGCCCTTTTGGTGTGCGCCATTCCCTGGGTTATCGGAAGCCCTGGCTCCATTAATGCTGCCTACCCGTTTATTTTTACTATTGGTATTTTTACCTGCCTCTTCTCGCCGGCGAAGTTTTCCATCATTCCCGATCTTGTGAAGAACCGCCAACTTCTGGTTGCAAATTCTCTGATTGCCTCTTCAGCGCTTCTAAGCGTTTTGGCCGGTACGGCTGCAGGCGGTATTATTTTCGATTCTCTGGGATTTAAGGCATCCATGTTCCTGAATGCCTTTGCCTATCTTTTTTCTGCAGGCACGATCTGGAAATTGCGGACAAAAGAGACTATCCACACTAAAATAAAAGGCATAGTCGATGTATTCGCGGATATCAGAGAAGGTATGAAATATATTTTCCATGAGGCAAGGGTGATAATACTTATTTCTTTTGGTGCAATTTTCTGGTTTATTGCAATCGGTTTTTATGTGATAATCTCCGATTTTGCAGGAAAGGTGTGGGGTTTTACTGCATTAACCCCTCTCGGTCTGATTTTTACATTACTCGGCGGTGGTCTTCTTGGTGGCTCTCTCCTGGCGGGTAAGTACGGGAACCGGATGCAGAGGAATACGCTGTATACGGGTAGTATCTGGATGCTGGCCTTCGGCATTATAGCCTTCTCTTCGTTTCAATCGTATACCGTGGCCTTATGCATTATCTTTTTTATAGGGATTGCAGGGGGTGCGTTTCTTACCCCTATCAATGCGGATATTCAGGAGATTGCGCCTGACGGGTTAAGGGGAAGGTCTTTTGCCTGTAAGGACATTTTTATGAATGCCGCAATGGTGGCGCCGATACTGATTGTGGGTAAATTGACCACCTTCATCGCGATCCGAAAATTGATGTTGTATTTGGGAGTGGGAGTCTTTTTGGCTGGCATCTTCGTGGCGTGGAAGAGTACCGGACTCAATGCAATCCGGGAACATGCGATGAAAGATGCATAATCACAGTTGCGCCGCTCCGCTTTTCAATTATGAAAAACGAAACAGGAAAAGTACACCATACAAAGGGGATGTCTTTCTATGCTAAGTATCCCCGCTTTCTTGGATTTTTGAATAATTGTTTCTTCTTTGTGCTCCGGGTGAGTGGCCTTGTTTTGTTGAAAATTTTTTTTCAAATCCAGGCACAGCATGAAGGATGTATCCCCAGGAAAGGTCCCCTCATTGTTGCCGCGAATCATTTCAGTTACATGGACCCCGTAGCGCTTCAAGCAATGTTTCCCAGACGAATAGCCTTTATGATGACGGAACGCTACTATGAGGGCAGAGGGAAATTGCTTTTTCAGATATTGCATTGTATCTGTGTTAAGGAGAAAGGTTCAAACACAACGGCACTTAGGCAGGGTTTGGAGGTGCTGAAAAAAAACGACGTTTTAGGCATCTTTCCGGAAGGAGGTGTGAGCCGGGAGGGTCAGCTACAGCAGGGAAACCCGGGCATCGGTTTCCTTGCCATAAAGAGTGGCGCACCCGTTATCCCCGCATTTATCTCCGGTACTTATAAGGCATTGCCAAAGGGCGCAAAGGTACCAAAAATTTCCCGGATTAAAATAATTTTTGGTAAACCGTTAACTTTTCAGCAGGTTGGCGAATATGAGAAAAAGAAGGGGATGGAGGAGATTACACAAACGATTATGGAACATATTGAAAAACTGCCTTTTTCCGACAGGCAAACAGAATAAATTTGTTGCATAGGAATTTTCATTTTATTTAAACGAGTTACAGTGTGGCACTGGCAAACGTTGTTTATCAGTGTAATATATTCCAATCTCCGTGTGTACATTCAAACACCATGGGCAAACAAGTTTGTCCATGCCACCCTGTAACCGAAGGCATCATTAGTGGAATTCTCTCATGATCACGTTGCATAAAGAAATACTCAGCGACCTGTCTCTCTATGGCGAAGAATTTATGCTGGGTTATGGCAATACCGCATGTCTCCTTATCCATGGTTTTGGTTGTGGACCGATTCAGATGCGGGAGCTTGCTGAAAATTTATGCAGATGGGGCTTTACCGCCAGGGGCATACTTTTACCTGGACATTGCAAAAACATGGGTGGATATTCGTCAACTGCGCATCATGACTGGATTGCAAAGGTAGAGACTGAATATCGTCAGTTAAAAAAGGTATACCGGCGGGTTATTGTTGTCGGGTTTTCCCTCGGCGCACTTTTGACCTTGCAATTGTCAATGCAGTATTCCCCGGAGAAAATAATCCTCATGGGTACCCCTCTGTATTTAATCCGGAAGTATCTACCCATACCTTCAGTAATCAGAATATGCAGAAATTTTATCAAAAGGGTAAAAACCTGGAAGAGGGTGTGTTATATGGAATCGGAGGGATACACCGGTTACCTGCACCAGCCTGCCGATACCCATTTTTCAATCCCCGCATTATATGGGCTCACCGAGATCCTGAGCACCGTTAATGTCGGACTGCAGGAGGTAAAGTCACCTGCACTGGTTATCCACTCTAAAAAAGACCTTCTTGCTGCCCCCGAGAGTGCACAACACGTGATGAGACATCTTGGTTCTGATTGCAAAAGGCTGGTTTGGCTTGAAAGAAGTCATCACCTGGTGATGTACGACAAGGAAAAAGACAGGGTTTTCGGAGCGATAAAAGAATTTATGACGGATGTCTGATCCGGGTGAGCTTGCCGCCAGTTTTTTGCACCTGGCGATGATCGAGCCAGCCGGCCATTGCGTATATCTCAATGCGAACGGAGTCGGGCTAATTCGGCCTGCCAAACGTATGCGCCACGATCATAAAAAGCTTAGGCGCCCAGGGCATCCACGGTCTGGCGAGCCACAACGTTCTGATGCTGCCATACATGCCCATACTTGTGCATCAGAAGACTGGTATCCAGGGAAAGATCGCCGGGAGGGTATCCCCGGTGTCAAGTTATGTCCTCGGTTACAGGGTGGCATAGACAAACCTACTTGTCCATGTCACTCTATAACCCGCTTAAATAAAATGAAATTACGGTCGTTCATCCCAAAGGCACCAGTCCTGCACACGTACTGTTGTTCAGCGCCTACGTAAAGACATCCGGTGGAGTGTCTTGTTGGCATTTAGAGCACGATTTGTACCTGCCGGCTCCTTCTAATAACACGCTGTCCCGTTAAGTTGTTGATTAGTGTAAAACGAGCACGGATCTCGTCTGCACCGTTCGTATCCTCGTTTAGCAGATCGATGCTTGCCGTGGTCGTAAAAACGTTATCAGCGTTAATAAGATTAAGGGGGTTGTTGAATATCCTGGATAAAGGAAAGGTGAAGAGAACCTCGTCTGATAACTCCCCGGGGTCATCCGCTATCAGAACACAGCGAAGGGTGAAGCCAGAGTTTCCCGGGATCGCAAGGGCAGCAAGTTCAAAGGGCGTCAAGTGACGCGGCATCTTGCAACGCAATCTACAGTGCCGTTCGCGACGTCCTGATTTAACGTCAGCACTCTGTTTGTGATGTTCACGGTAACCTCTCCATTTCTGGCGCCTGTAGTGTTCGAACTGGACATTCATGATATTGTCGGCGCTCAGGTAGCCCAATGTGGATAAAGAAGACTACTCAAGGAATTTGATTCCCTTTGTAGCTTTTTCGCAATAATTGAGTTTTTTGAAAAAGGTGGCGTAGATTCTTTGTGGTAGACCGGTGCGGAGGACTTTGTCGTGAGCTCCGTCGAACGGTAAACCATCCACGCTACATATTTTATTTCGTGACAATTGTATAGAAAGTATGAATTTTTCAAAAAGCTAAAATGTTACGTCTTCTCTACATTGCTCGTAAACACTCAGGGGTAGACGTTCTCTCTATTTCAGTTAAAATTATAACCGCCTCCCGGATGCATTTATCCCTGTTCAACCGGGATCTTTTGCGAAATCAGTTTATATCTTTTCGATCTTTGCTCCACAGACCTTGTATTCGGCCGTCTGGGTGATATTGTCGTATGCGTCCTTTGTCAGTTTATTCACAGCAGCCTCTGCAAAATGCATTGGCATCCAGATAACACCTCGTTTCACCTTATCAGAGACCTCTGCACGGGCGGTTATCTCACCACGACGTGATGCAATCCTTACCATTTCTCCATCAAAAATACCCAGTTCCCTTGCATCTGCCTCATGTACTTCAACAAAACAGTCGTTCGTTTTATGAATAATGCCTGCCGACCGGCGGGTCATCGTACCTGCTCCGTAATGATATAGAGTACGCCCTGTTGTTAAGAGTAACGGATACTCTTTGTCCGGACTCTCTGCAGGCGCCCGGTAAGGCAACACAAAGAACTTTCCAAGACCACGTGGGAATTTACCTTCGTGCAGAAATTTCGTGCCTGGATGTTTCCCATCCGGACATGGCCATTGAATGCCATTATTTTCGATTCTTGCATAATTAATGCCTGCGAGCATGGGGGTAAGGCTGGCAATTTCGTCCCAAACCTCTTTGGGAGACGGATAATCCATTTTATAACCCATGCGAGTAGAGATTTCACAGGTAATTTGCCAGTCTGGTTTCGTGTTTCCAATGGGGTTGATCGCCTTGCGCACACGTTGTACGCGCCGTTCCGTGTTGGTAAAAGTGCCGTCCTTTTCAGCAAAACTGGCAGCAGGCAGGATGACATCCGCATACTTTGCCGTTTCTGACATGAAGATGTCCTGCACCACCAGAAATTCAAGATTCTCCAATCCCTTAATGGTGTAATCCTGATTCGGCTCACTGATAACCGGGTCTTCTCCGATTACATACAACGCCTTAAACTGGTTCTTGTTCATCCGCTCAAACATGGTTGGCGCCGTTGCCCCGGGGATTCTTGATAATTTAACGCCCCAAGCCTTTTCGAACTTTTCCATAACCGCATTGTCAGTGATATCCTGGTAGCCGGTCATTTTGTTGGGTATACACATATCCGTAGCGCCCTGCACGTTATTCTGTCCGCGGATGGGATTGACGCCAGTACTGGATTTCCCGATGTGACCGGTCAATAGGGCAAGGTTGGCAATAGTTCTGACATTATCTGTGCCGCAGGTATGTTCGGTAATTCCCAGGGTGTAGTAGATGGCCGATTTCTCTGATTTTGCGTACAACCGGGCAGCTTCGCGAATATCTTCAGCGGGAATGCCCGTATATTCTGCTGCCTTTTCAGGAGTAATATCCTTGAGGAATTCCTTAAGTTCCTCGAAACCTTCGGTGCGTGTCTTAATAAATTCTTTATTTTCAAGCCCTTCTGCAATGATCACATGTGCCATTGCATTGAGAAGCCAGTTGTCTGAACCAGGCTTGACAGGGAGATACAACTTCGCATGCTGTGAAAACCAAATTTGGCGCGGATCGGCAACGATAAACGTACATCCGTTGCGAAGCGCCTTTTTCATTTCCAATCCTACAATCGGGTGTGCTTCCGTGGGATTGCCACCGATCAGGAAGATGAGTTTGCAATCTTTGATTTCACTTATGGAATTGGTCATTGAACCGCTACCAAATGACATCGCCAGACCGGCGACGGAAGGCGCGTGTCAAGTCCGGGCACACTGGTCTACATTATTTGTGCCAATCGTAGCCCTCGCAAATTTCATCGCCAGGTAGTTTTCTTCATTCGTGCACCGGGAAGAACTCATCACGCCAATGTCATCCGGTCCATATTTTGCCTTTATCTCGTTCAATCTGGAGGCAACAAAATCCAATGCTTCATCCCATGTTGCCTCTTCGAATTTTCCATTCCTTTTTATGAGAGGCTGTTTTAATCGGTCCGGGTGATGGATAAAGTCGTATCCAAAGCGTCCTTTTACGCATAAGTTACCATCGTTGGGAATAGAACCGGTCTTTGAGGTTACTTTAATAATTTCCTTCCCTTTTACGTTTAAATACATCGTACAGCCTACGCCGCAGTATGCGCAGGTGGTTTTTATCTGCTTCAACTCCCAATCCCGGGCCTTTCCAACAGCCTGTTTTTCCACTAATGATCCCACCGGACAGGTTGATACACACTGACCGCAAAGGACACAGGTCGTCTCACGTCGTTGCTTTCCAAAGGGTAAACCGGTTTCTGTCGTAAATCCACGGTGCTTAAAACCAATCGCATAATCTTGTTGCACTTCGGCACAGATACGGACACAGCGGCCACACAGGATACACTTGCTGGTGTCCTGTTGGATGGCAGGGTTTTCATCTTCGGTGACGCCACCATCGGGTTCTTCAAAGAACCTGCTGTCCCTCACCTGATACTCGTATGCAAGGTTCTGTAACGCACAGGCGCCACATTTATCGCAGGTCAAACAATCCTTGGGATGATCAGAAAGGATCAGCTCTAAAACCGTCTTTCGTGTATTTAAAACTTTCTCTGAATTTGTGCAGATCACCATTCCGTCAGTTGCCTCGGTGCTGCAAGAAGTAATGAGCGCGCTCGAATTACCCCGTTCGACCTCTACCATGCAGACACGGCATGCTGCGAAGGGTTCAAGACGCGGATCGTGACAAAGGGTTGGAATTTGAATGCCAATGGAGTTAGCCGCCTGTAAAATTGTCTTACCTTTATTTACTTCTACCTTCTCGCCGTCAATCGTTAATGTAATTTTTGGAATCATTACCATAGGATATATTCTCCTTGCATAGACAAACCGTGAAAAAAATCGTTATCAACCTTCTGCGTTAACGAATTTCAGTCTTTGGAGTTCTCTCTAAAAAAGAGGAGCCATGAAATCACTGTCATAGACAACCTAATTTATCATAATTCCTGCATATCCAACGACTTGATCAAAATTGCCGGTAACATCACCACTGGTTTCATACCGCACAAGTTCAGCCTTTTTTGCCCCCCGTTCCTTTGAACATACCAGCAGGGTAATTGCCGGATAAATGCCGCACATCGTAATGTGCATTTCGTGTACCTTACGGTACAAGGCGTCCTCATCAAGGGCTAAAATCTCGCCTATGGCAATTCTATCCTTTCGGTTGGCCGATGCCTGCGATTCATGATGAGTCATATCGGAAGAGGCTACCACAAGGGCGTTCGGGCGTAATTTCTGTAGTACCTGAGACAAATGTTTTCCAATATTTTTAAGGTCTGCGATATTCTGTGCAGAGATAACCATCACAACAATTTCAGCGCGGGGATTAAAATATTGAATAAAAGGTAACTGTACCTCGGCAGCGTGTTCATACAAATGTGCCTCCTGGTCTTTTTCAAGAAGATTGCATGTGTTGATTAACGCTTCCACAACCTCCTCATCAATCTTCACATCTCCCATAGGGGTGCGCCACTTTCCGTCGGGCCAAACAGAATACGGCACTCCATAACCGGTATGATTGGGAGCCAAAATAACCACGGTATCGGGGATTGTAATTCTTGAATAAAGAGTTCCTGCTACACGCCCTGAATATATATATCCGGCATGCGGAGAAATTATGCCAAGAACGGTCTGCTTATCACAATCCCTGATTACAAAACCCTCTACATCGCTTTTCAGCTGGGTTGCGTTACTGCTGTAAAAACTACCTGCTACAGTTGGTTGTCGTATGATCATTACACTACACGATTGAAACAGGCCAGAAAAAAGTCACATAAAAAGGTAGTTTAACATGATGTTCTGAAACAGTCAAACTTCTTTTCCTGTATCAAGCGAGCCGTTGGTTTGCACCTTGTTTTTAATTATGATGGCCATTTTCCTTCCTTTACTGTTATTACAAAAGGCAATATTTCAGACGTGAAAGTGGCGCATCTGTTATCCTTTGATCCTGGCGCCATTGTGGTAGATGATAGAGGCTATAATGATTACAGCCTCTTTGGCAAGTGAACGGACCAACGCGTCTCTTTTGCCACCCGGATGAAGAATAATACCCGATACGAGGGTGTCAAAGAACAGGAAATTTCCAAGAACGGCCATATTCACAAAGACGAGGTTATTCGCCTTATGGGAACGAAAGCCGATGCAAAGTGCCTCCATCCTCTTTGGCGGATAGGGGTCTGTAACCCTGAGAAAGACGAATTCGAGCATGGAATTATGCCGATGGGAAAAGGCTTTGGCTCTGAGATAAAGCGGAACCGATGCCAACATTGCAGACATCGCTTCTTTTGAGCGGTCCGCAATATTGCAACCTTGCTTTCTCAGTCTTTTTTACGAAGGGTTTTGGGCTGCACGTATTATTTACGGCGAGAAGACCGTCTTTCGTTGAGAGTAGTGGTTTTTTGTTTTTGAATGATCTCTTGTCTGGTGCGTTTCGTTGCCAGGATATCCCATTTTAAGTCTGAGAAGAAATATCAAAATTTCTGACAACCGGTATGAGTGGCTTTTGCCATTGCATTAAGGGGGTTTCTTTTGTAGTCTTTAAACATGGCAGAGATGACCAGAGTAAACAGGGTTCTTTGTTTGTTGTTGAAGCACGAGGAGAAGTGTGCGAGGAATTTATTTAACAAAGAGATATGTATACCGAAAACACCCAAATCCTTTGTCCCTGATGTTGATTGACAGAGAAGTTAACAAGTGCAATTCATAGCAGGAGTAAAGGAATAAGTCCGGTATAAAAAGATCGCGATGTATTGATTTGTAGTAAGTTGAGTTGGATCTATAAATGCTTTTTCGTAAATGTTTTTTAACAAAGTAACGGTCGTGATTATTTTATTGTCATGATGTTGGTTATGTAACATATTATATTGTGAAGAGGCAAACCGAATATTTTGAGAGCGTTCTCATGGGTTCGTCTCAGGTTTTCATATTTAGCAGGAGGAGAGGAAAATGTTGAAGAAGTTTGGTTATAGCCTGTTGGTTGTTGGCGTATTGGTGGTTGGTGTCGGCGCAGTAAATTCTGCATTGATTGGCACAGTTATCGCGGATGAAGCAAGGTGCGATAAGTGTGGACACACAGCAAAAGAGGGTAAAGATTGCAAGTGTGAATGCCACCACAAACACTAATACAGTAAGTCTGGTGTACCCTTGGCAAGGCATAAAAAAATATACGAAAAAGGCAACTCTGGTGAGTTGCCTTTTTCATTTTACAGAGATTGGCAGGACATTATAAAAACTTTATTCTTCAACAGTAAAAAGTACTGGCAGAAATGCAAGACCAATCAGGCACTATATACGAGTCCTAACGGAAAACAAGTCATGGCGGATCAGTATGCCTCAGGTTCAAGGAATCCCTTTCCGTGAAGCATGTTCAATTGGTAAAGAATGTTGATATTGCATCTTATTCGTCGCACAAACGAAGAGTATTCCCGATTAAAAAAATAAAACGGAGGGTATCTCTTCAAGAGTACCACAACGATGCTCTTTTATGGGTAACCAGTCCGCCGGAGCAACTGGAGAACTAATTCTATGCCATTTTCCTTTACTACTAACTATTGGATTTCACTGCAGTTGCCAGATAGCTATTTCTTTTGTAGCCTGAGTCCGACCTCAGCAAGCCGTCTACCAAGGGCACGGCAAATCGTCGCTTCCTGCTGGTCGATATCCCGCTTACTGTCCACTCCGGCAATATGGCCAGGTCCGTAAGGAGAACCACCGCCTTGCGTCGAAAAAAGCTCTTTAACAGAGTATGGCACACCAACCAGGATCATCCCGAGATGCAGCAGCGGAGCCATCAGGGTAAAAATCGTCGTCTCTTGCCCACCGTGAAGACTTGCGGTAGAGACAAATATGCCGGCCGGCTTACCTTCTAATTCCCCTGTAAACCATAACGAAGTGAGTTGGTCAATCTGATTTTTCAGTTGTGCAGATACATTTCCAAACCGTGTTGGTGTTCCAAATGCAATTGCTCCAGCCCTTTTAAAGTCGTCCAGGGTAACCAGTGGGATGTCTTTCTGCATCTCTCTGCCAACCTTCATGTCTTCGCGTGACTCAATAACAGACGACGGAATCAATTCCGGCACTTTGCGAATCAAGGGTTCTGCCCCATTAATTTCATTAACGCCCTCTGCCACAAGTTTTGCCATTTTGTATACATTGCCATATGTGCTGTAATAAAGAATAAGCACTTGCATTGGGTTTTCCCTTCTTTGGTTACAAGTGTTTCAAAAGTTAAATGCGAATGTGTTTCCTTAAATCTCCAAAGTACAAATCACGTTTTGCCCCAACCAGTCTTTCGCAGCCACGTCTCTAGCGTCATCAACTGAGGGTGAAGAGCCCGTAATGATGAAATATCCGCCCGGAAGCCCTTTTCATTGATCCACTTGAACATTAAGGCTAAATCTTCGCTGAAACTTCTAACCTGCCCGATAGTCATTTCTACAAAGCGAACAGGCCGACCCATTACCCGACTAAATACTTCTACCGCCTGGGACATTGTCATCTCGTCACCGGCTAATTCGATTGCTTTTCCAATAAAGTCACTGGGCTTTTCGAAAGCCATAGTGACGAATGCACCCAAGTCTTCTGCAGCGAGCATTTGCATGGACTTGTCAGGTCGAATTGCTAATGATAGCGTACCCTCCTGGATAGATTGTCGGAGATTAAACAGTGGCGAATTAAAGTTATACATAAAAAAGACCGGACGGAAGATGGTTGCGGGCAACTTTAGCGCACGAATATATTGTTCAATCTCCCACTTGCTCTCAAAGTGAGGGATACCACTATTGCGTTCAGCGCCCGCGACAGAGCTATAGACAAAGTGTCTGATTCCTGCCACTTTTGTAATATCTGCAAGGGTTTTACCCTGTCGTATCTCCCCTGCGGTGCCTTGTTCCATAAAAGTTTGCACACCGAACACCCCATAAACACCCTTTAACGCCTGAACCACAGACGCCTGATCATCGAGATCACCCGTTACTACCTGAACTCCTTTTTCTGCCAACGCCAGCGCTGCAGGCTTAGAAGGATCGCGGACAAGGGCTCGCACAGACCAGCCACCAGCCAACAAGATATGCGCTACAGCGCCTCCCTGGTTACCAGTAGCCCCTGTTACCAGGATTGTTTTCCCTTTATTATTGATCATAATTGCCTCCTTCTTCATTTTATTAATCCGAGGCACAAAATTAAGTGAGTCAATCCCGCCGGGACTTTAAAATCGTAACGAGCCGGTTTTATTTGTATTTTTGGTAAAAACGTTAGAATTGTCTTTGTAAAACGGCATATTACTATTATGCACGAAAAGAACCGGATGGAAAATGGTTACAGGCAAGCCAGAAACGCATATATTGTCCAATATTCCATGTGTTCTTGGTGTGTGGAATGACGGCACTACGTTCAGCATCACCGAACGACCTCCGGATAAAATATTTAATCCTCGCTGCTTTTGCAGCATTTGCAAGAATTTTACCATGTCGTGTCTCTCTTACGGGGCTGTGTTTCTTAAAGGTTCCGACATGAACGGTTCGGAGGATTTCCTGAAGAGCCTTATTTTCATACGCACGATCATTGGTATCTGGCTTTGCTATCTGGCCAATTTTCTTTACCACTGTCTGCGCCATTGGTTTGGATGAATTGCGATTGAAAATTTGCATGGTTCGTATGTTACGTAAAAGATTTTGCATTACCTTGCCCTCATGATTGTCTGTCGCGTCAGTAATTAAGATGGGTTCTACTTTTTTATCAACCATAATATCTTCTCCTTCCTTTATTGAAATCTTTTTCAAGAGGAGAAGGGACGCATTCTCATGCGTCTTTACCTCACATCCGATAAAAGACCATTTCCTTTGCGTTCCCTGATTGCTCAAGGCTTGGCTTTGTCGTAGTGTTTTTCTCTATACATGGTGCTAGTTTGTAAAACTGACCATTGTACAAAATAGAAAGAATGCAATATAACATATCGAGCAATACATCTCAAACAAAAATAAATTATACAAAAAGCAAATCAAAATTGCTCTTGCGCTATCCCTTTTTGGTATGGTTAAATAAGAAATAAATAATCATTGCTGTCCAAATTAGCTGAGAAGTCCAAGAATAGGCCTTGAATTTATTGGCATTTTGGACAAGTTTTCGTTGTTTTTAAAACCAGGTTACCATAGATGCTGTCCGAATTAAGTAAAATTGAA
>Ga0226835_1000222_pt1 | contig 90575 bp, 81 predicted proteins | sample LAC_MetaG_1_FD_163627 | JGI IMG/M metagenome (GOLD analysis project Ga0226835, IMG submission 163627) | Anaerobic ammonium oxidizing microbial communities from anammox membrane bioreactor (MBR) in UC Berkley, California, United States -... | ecosystem: Engineered > Bioreactor > Anaerobic >... | reverse complement strand
GCTCTTCCGGTGGCTTAGCAATCACAGTCGGATCGTCCTCCATAAAACCGAGGTCAAAAGCCGTTAATTCTTCATCTTTCTGCTCTTCAGTCTGTTCTGATTCGGAGAACAATGATGAAAATTGATCATCATCTGAAAAGGAAGAATCCATTGTTCCAAAATCGAAGGCTTTTTCATTTTGAAATAAATTGGATAGATCCGGCTCATATTCCAATTCAGACTCAGTTTCTTCACGCGGAGTCTCTGAAATGGGAGTCTCTTGGATTTCCTCAGCAGGAGTTTCAGTTGGAGCTTGTTCCATCCAGGCTGGCTCATCCGAAGCTGGCACCTCCGCTGGAGAAGGGGCACTCGCATAAACCTGAGTTGAATCCAGTTCATTATCCAGGGCGGGTTCATCCATTTTGAATGGACTTACTTCTTCTTCGCCTTTCCGTAAATCAATCACATCATCAAAATCTGAAATCTCTGAAACAATAAAAGATCCATCGAACCCAATAATGGCGCCCGTATGACCGGTACGTTCCGGCATGCTGGGGTCAAAGGTTGCGTCTTCACGGAAAGGTGAAACGGATGCAGCCTGCTCTTTTTCTTCATCCATTTTTTCTTTTAACTTTTCTATGGCCATATTGGTGATCTTGCTGCTTGGATTTTCCAACAGGCAGGCTTGCAGCACTTTCATTCGATCACTATCCGAGGAAAGCGTTTCAGCCAACCACATCCAGGCCATCTCATTGGTAGGTTCACTGCGGATAATTTCAAATATCATCCGGCGGGCTTCGTCTAGCTTGCCCTCCCGAATTAAGGCAATTGCTTCATACAACATTTTTGATGACATAGTCGCCTATCCAATCTCTAGGGTTTTATTTCATTATTATGCATAATTTTATCATTTTGAGCAAGTCAAGTGCGAATTATCATTAAAGCGTTGCAATTTTTAATCCTGAAATGGAGTAAATAAGTTATGATCAAGTCAATCCTTTCAATTTTCATAAAGGGTATTGACTCACAAACTGATTCGGTATAATAACTAGTTATGAATAAAAATCAAAAAATATTCAGCTTCATGCTGATCGTACTTTTATTATTCAGTTTTTTTCAAATCTCCCCAACCCACGCAGCTTCAACCAAACCCGTTACCGCAGATGATCTGATTACCTTGGTGAATAATTGGCGTGTTGGTTATGGGTTGCAGCCCCTCATTGTCGATCCCATTCTGATGGCATCTGCCTATGATACAGCCGTTACCATGGCGGTTAATGGGATGCGAAGCCATATTGGTAACGTCAGCGGTCGCATCGCTGCATATGGATATGGGGGCGGAGCGCAAGTATTTGCAACCGAGAACTTCGCGGTTGGCCCGGTTCCCATCGAAACGATCGCAAGCTGGTGGATGGACGAACAGCATCAATATCCTTCATCCAACCCGAATTACGTGCATATTGGCGCCGGGGTCTATCAATATGGGGATCGCACCTGGTATGTTGTCCATGCTGCCTACACCAGTGCGGACGCGAAGTACACACCCAACCCCACCCAATTAGCCAATAAAACCACCAGCACACCTCCTGTCTCACAATTGATCATACCAGTGAACACGGTGACACCCAACCAAAATGGAGCTGTGATCCATGAAGTTCTACCCGGCCAGGCTTTATGGAGTATCGCCATCGCCTATAATACGAAAATCGAGAATATTATCCGCTTAAACAATTTAAATCCGGCTGATCCAACGATTTATATTGGCGATAAATTGTTAATTTTTGAAGCAAATCACACCGCTGAACCCACCGTGACCACTCCTACTATTGATCCCTCGGCTACAACCCCCACCCCATCGGCCACAATTACCGCAACGCGAACAAAGACAAGAACCGCCACAACCCTCCCAACACAAGTACCCGTCCAGGTCTCCGCGACACCAACACCAACTGAAACACTGGCGCAGAGATCTTCCTTCAATGGAATCTTTCAGAACAAAGTAATCGGCATTGTGTTGGTCTCGATCCTGGCGCTCGGTATCTTAATGATGGTCACGGGCAGTTTTGAGAAGCCTCCCAAACCACCTGATCACAAAGATGAGGATTCGGAATGAGCGAAGAGCCAATTATCCCTGAAGAAGCTCCGGTATTGCTGGATGATCTGGATAACCCTGGCTATTACATCAACCGTGAATTGAGTATGCTTGAATTCCAACAGCGTGTGTTGGAAGAAGCAATGGACGAACGGAATCCTTTGTTGGAACGTGTTAAATTTCTTTCCATTCTCAGCTCAAACCTGGATGAATTTTTTATGGTTCGGGTTGGCGGTCTGGTGATGCAACGAATTGAAGGCGTCTACTCGCTCACCAAAGACGGTCTGACCCCACACCAACAACTGGTCGAAATTCGGAAGATCGCTAACAAATTGATGGTGGATAGTCGCGAATACTGGCACAACACTCTGGAACCTTTATTGCAGAAAAACGGGATCCATATCCTCTCCTACAACGAAATTACGGATCGTCAACGTGAATTTGTCAATGCTTATTTCGAGGAAGTGGTTTACCCCACCCTGACACCCTTGGCATTTGATCCTGGGCATCCGTTTCCGCATATCTCCAACCTGAGTTTGAATTTGGCAGTCTCTATCCTTAACGAAGAACAGGAGGAACACTTCGCCCGAGTGAAAGTGCCTTCCTCCCTGCCGCAATTGGTGCCGATTAAACGTTCTTCCGGTGGTTATCGGCGTGATGGTTCACTCCCCAGGCATCATTACTTCATTTGGCTCAGTCATCTGGTGAAAGAAAACATGCAAAAGCTTTTTCCGGGCATGAAAATTCTGGAAATTTACCCCTTCCATGTGACCCGGAATGCAGATTTTGAAATTCAGGAATTGGAAGCCGGCGATTTACTGGAAGTTATGGAAGAGAGTGTCCGTAACCGTCGTTTTGGTAAGGTGATTCGCCTGATTGTCGAAAAAAACATGCCTCTTCCCATTCAGGATTTACTGGCTCAAAACCTGGATATGGACAAACGCGATATTTATGCGCTGGATATTCCCATGAATATGCACAGTCTGTATGATCTATATCAGATTGATTTACCGCATCTAAAATACCGCCCTTTTATCCAATCTATCCCGGAGCGTATCCGCCCTAAAGATGTTTTTAATGTCCCCTCCATTTTCAGTTCCATTCGCAGTCACGATATTTTGCTGCATCACCCTTACGATTCCTTCCTGCCAGTGATTGACTTTTTACAGGCAGCCGCCCGCGACCCCAATGTTTTGGCCATCAAGATGACCCTCTACCGGGTGGGCAACAATTCACCCATCGTAAAAGCCTTATTGGAAGCCCGCCGTGATTACGGAAAACAAGTCGCCGTGCTGGTGGAATTAAAAGCACGTTTTGACGAGGAAAGCAATATCGGCTGGGCAAAAATGCTTGAGCAGGAGGGTGTACATGTCACTTATGGGCTGATGGGTTTAAAGACACATTGCAAAATTGCCCTGGTGGTGCGCCATGAGGGCGAAAAAATTCGCCGTTACATGCACCTGGGAACCGGTAATTATCACCATCTGACCGCCAATCAATACGAGGATATGGGATTGTTCACTGCCGACCCTGACATCGGAGCAGATGCGAGTGATCTTTTCAATTATCTTACCGGTTATTCTGCCAAGAAAGAATATCGAAAACTATTAATTGCTCCGATCAACCTGCGCCAGCGTTTTGAAGAAATGATCGATCGCGAGATTGCCTTGCATAAAAAGAAGAAAAATGGACGCCTGATCTTTAAAATGAATTCACTGGTTGACCCTGCCATCATTAAAAAGCTTTATCTGGCTTCCCAAACCGGCGTTAAAGTGGATTTGCTCGTGCGCGGAATTTGCTGCCTTAGACCCGGAATTAAAGGTCTAAGCGATAACATTCGGGTTGTCAGCATTTTAGGAAGGTTTCTCGAACACAGCCGCATTTATTATTTTCACAATAATGGTGAGGAAGAAATCTATCTGGGCAGCGCTGATTTGATGCCCCGCAATCTTAACCAGCGGGTGGAAATTCTGTTCCCGGTAGAAGATCGTGTTTTGATTCGTCAGATTCGCAAAAACATCCTGGATTTATACCTGTCCGATAACACCAAAGCCAGAGTCATGAAGTCAGATGGGACTTACGTGCGGCTCAAAGCACACAATTCCCGCCAAGCAAAAAACGCACAACAAATCTTTATCGAACGAGCAAATCGCAAAAACCAGTCAACTTGATAATGGAGGTGTTTTTATGTCAGTCGTGCCTGTCTCTCCTGTTTACACGCCCAACCCTGATCGTTATGAGGGAATAGAATATCGCCGCTGTGGCCGCAGCGGTATTCAGCTTCCTTTGGTTTCGTTGGGTTTGTGGCATAATTTTGGTGGTGTTGACACACTGGAAAACTGTCGTGCCATGGCCCGGACAGCTTTTGATCTGGGGATCACCCATTTCGATCTAGCTAACAATTACGGCCCACCTTATGGCAGCGCTGAAGAAACTTTCGGAAAAATTCTGACAAAGGATTTACGCCCCTACCGGGATGAATTAATCATCTCCAGCAAAGCTGGCTACGATATGTGGCCCGGGCCTTATGGAGATTGGGGTTCAAGAAAATATCTGGTTTCCAGCCTGGACCAGAGCTTGAAACGTATGGGGCTGGAGTATGTTGACATTTTTTACCATCACCGTCCCGACCCGGACACGCCCCTGGAAGAAACAATGGGCGCTTTGGATTTTATTGTGCGCAGCGGTAGAGCTCTTTATGTAGGGATTTCTAATTATCATCCTAAAGAAGCGCGCGCAGCCATCCAGATTTTACACCAGTTGGGCACGCCCTGCCTGATTTCTCAGCCAAATTACAGCCTGTTCGACCGTTGGATTGAACGGGAGTTGATTGACGTGCTCGCGGAAGAAGGAGTCGGCTGTATTGTTTTCTCTCCTCTGGAGCAAGGCATTTTGACAAATAAATACCTGCATGGTATCCCAGCCGATTCACGTGCCGGTAAACCAGTGACTTATTTACAACCCGAAGATATAACCGCAGGCACCCTTGAGAAGGTCAGCCATTTAGACCTGCTTGCCAAAGAGCTCAATCTTTCGCTGGCTCAAATGGCGATTAAATGGGTCTTGCGTCAGCGCGTGATAACGTCTGCCTTAATTGGCGCTTCCCATCCCGCTCAAATTGAGGAAATCGTAGCCGGAGTCAACCAGCCTGCTTTGACAAAGGAAACGTTGGAAAAAATTGAGAATATCCTGTCCGGATAAGCTTTGTCCTGTTTAACTGAAATCACCAACTACCTTGAAATTTTTCCCTGGTTAGGCACGGCTGGAATGCCTACGAAGAATCAATTCGCATGTATTGCGAAAAATGGGTTTCAAGTCGTGATCAATCTGGCTCTGGAAAACTCACCGGGAGCCATTCTTCAGGAAGAAACGATCGTTCGCCAATTGGGGATGCAATACATCCATATTCCGGTTCAATGGAACCAACCGGATAGAGCGGATCTCACCCAATTCTTCCAGGCGATGGTAGAAAACCAGGAAAAGAAAATTTTTGTTCATTGTGTGATGAATATGCGTGTTTCCGTCTTTGTGTATTTATTTCGGGTTTTACACTTCAAAGAAAAAGCCGATCTGGGTTATGCGGATATTTTAAAAATCTGGCAACCGAATGTAATCTGGCAGAATTTTATTCAATCAAACCTTGACAACCAGCCTGATTAAATGTCTTACATAGCTTCTTTAATCAGCGCGACTGCCTGGGTTATTTGATCCCGGGTTGTCTCCCGCCCAACCGAGAAGCGGACTGTTCCTTGTGCCCATTTATCCGGAACGTGCAGCGCTTTTAAAACAGAAGAAATCGTCACTAAATCTGCATGACAGGCAGAACCAGCCGAGACAGCTACTTCATTTCCAATCTTTACGATTAAATCGTGAGCATTGACCTCCAAAAACCCCACACTGAGGGTATTTGGCAGGCATTCTGTTGGGTGTCCATTCAGACGAATATTATTTTCTCCCAGGGCAATTTTTAAAGATGCAAAAAGGAAATCTTTCATCTTTTGGTAATGACGTTGATATTTTCTCAGGTTTTCATTGATAAGTTTGCATGCTTCACCGAAACCAGCAATTTCCAGAACGTTCTCTGTTCCGGGGCGTCTGCCTCTTTCATGCCCAGCTCCAAACATTAAATTCTTAATCTCAATCCCTTCTCGCACATACAACGCTCCAATTCCTTTGGGAGCATAAAGTTTATGCCCTGCAACCGAAAGCATATCCACCCCCAATTCATCCACCAGTACCGGAATTTTTCCAACCGATTGAGCTGCATCGGTGTGAAAAGCAATCCCATACTTTCTGGCAATCCTCGTTAGCTCGGGGATTCTTTGAATGGTGCCTACTTCATTGTTGGCGTGCATAATCGTGATTAATATTGTATCCGGGCGGATTTCTTTTTCCAGATCTTCCGGCATCACCTGACCAAAAGAATCCACTGGCAAGACGGTTAAATCAAACCCTTCCCGTTCCAGTTCCAGGCATACTTCCAGCACTGACGGGTGTTCAATGGCCGAGGTGATAATATGGTTGCCTTTCCTGCGATTCTGATAACAATACCCGCGGATGGCGTGATTGTTAGATTCTGTTCCGCCACTGGTAAAGATAATTTCCTCCGGGTCACAGCCTAACAAAGCGGCTACATCTTTATGGGAATTATCAACCACCGTTTTTGCTATCGAGCCTAAAAAATGACTGCTGGAAGGGTTTGCATAAAAATCATCCAGTAATGGAAGCATAGCAAATTTCACTTCCTTTGCGATGGGTGTGGTCGCATTATAGTCCAGGTAAATCGGCAGCATGCTTTTCTCCTTCCTTCTTTTAACGAGGTGTAAATAACCATTTTTCTGCATTTGTAAGAGTTTTAAAAAAACGAATCTCAGCGCTTTTCTCCTGGTTTTTCATCAATTCCAGAAAACTCTTATCAACTATTTTCCGATCATCTACAATAAAAGCAGTTTTAATCTGACTTGTGGACAATTGTAAAAAGATCCTTTCCAATAACCCTGTTTTCAAATCAAAAAAATCAGGGTCTAATTCAGTCTCGAAAATCACCAGACCGCTGGATTTAATTTCAAATACAAAAGATAACAAGTCATTCACATCTTTTTCACTGGAAATCGTCCCTGAACCTGGCAGACAAATCACATAATTTCCCTGTTCAGTGTGAATATTAAGCCCTTGCATTGTTATCTCTTCGAAACCTTTCTTTTTATAATACTAAAAAAGAATTACCAGGTGTAATTCTGTTTCTTCCTTTAATTGGCAAATTGCCAGGGACTCAACTTCTTTTCCAACCAGTCCACCACGAAATATAAGCCGAATCCCAAAATACTCATGGCAACCACGCCAGCATACATGGCCGGATAATCGAACAAAGTAGAGCCTTTTAAATAAATATAGTACCCTAACCCTTTTTGGGTGGCAAATAATTCTGCCACATATAAAACTGCCACCGCCGTGCCGACCGATTGTCTTAACGCAGTCAAAATTGCCGGGATACTGGCTGGCAAATACACAAAGCGGAACAAAGCCCGCCTACCAGCCCCCAAGCTCAGGACGCTCTGCAGCAACTCCGGGCGAATGGCGGCTGCCTGATCACGCACCAATACCAAAATCTGAAAGAACAGCACCAGAAAGATCATAAAGATCTTGGAAACATTCCCGATACCTAAAAATAAGACGATCACCGGGATAAGCACCACTTTCGGAATCGGGTACAATAAATAAATCAGCGGGGCAAAAATCTTATTTAGGGATTTCGACTGTCCCAGAATCAGCCCTAACGGAGAGGAGATCAAAATTGCTAACAGCGTACTGGCAAAGACACGCCAGAAGCTGGCCAGAAAATGAGCTGGCAAATCCCGCCCCATTTCCCGAATGAACGCCTTGCCCACTTCCCATGGAGAAGGCAGAATATCCAGGTGAACGATCCACGCTAGAACCTGCCAGAAAAGGATCAGGATAAGAAGCGCTAACAAAACGGAACGCGTACGCATCAGCTACCTATTTGCCCCCTTAATTCCGAGCAGATTTGCAGATAAGTCGGGTCGGATTGAAAACCCGGGCGGCCAAAACTGGGGTTATCAAGAACGATCGTCTCTTGATTGGGTGGTGTTTTCAATAACAAAATCTTTTGACCCAAAATGGCAGCTTCTTCGATCAAATGTGTAACGGTGATCATCGTTAATTGATGTTCCTGCCATAATTCGATAACCAGATTTTGCAGGTCTGCCCGGGTAGGTGCATCCAATGACGAAAAAGGTTCGTCCATTAAAAGGATATCCGGTTGCAACACCAGCGTCCTGGCAATTGCACAGCGCTGGCGTTGACCGCCGGAGAGCTGACCAGGGAATTTTTTAGCCTGTTCCGCCAACCCTAAACGCTCCAACCATTTCTCCACATCATTTTCCGAGACGTTGGATTTTAACGGTGCATGTTTTCCATCCGGACCGTAAAAGCGGCGGATGTCCAGCCCCAGACTCACATTTTCCCGCACAGTTGCCCAGGGCAGCAATCCGTAATCCTGAATAATCAGCCCGGTCTGTGGACGCGGGCGTGTTAATGGTTTTTCATCCACTAAAATCTGACCGGCTTTCGGGAAACGTAAACCCGCCAGACAAGAAAGCAGCGTACTCTTCCCGCAGCCTGAGGGACCTAAAATCGTCCAGGCTTCGCCTTGATTGACTGACCAGTTAAAGTTTTGGAAGACAGTTTGGCCGCCGGTATATTCAAAGCTAAGGTTCTGGACTTTGATCATCGCTAATAGGCGCTGCTAATCAGGGTAAGTAATCAGCGCTGATGCAGCGTTCGTAAGGGACATCCTCACTGAGCAAGTTCTTTTCCTTCGCCCAGGTCAGCACATCATCATATTGGGATTGAGAGGGAACTCCGGCAGTCACAAAGGCGGGTACTTGAAATTTCCCCTGTAATGGAGCCGGTAGGATGTTGTTTTCAACCAGCGTTCCTTCCCATTTACCCGGGTCAGTATTGATAATTTGCACCGCTTCTTCCAGCGCAGCCAGAAAAGCTTTCACTGCTTCCGGATTAGCTGATAAATAATCATTGCGAAAAGCGATCGTGCTGTGGCTGTATTCCGGGTATTTATTGTCTGCCAGAACCACCGCTGCACCCTGTAAGGCTAATAAAGAAGCGACTGGCTCGGGCATGGTGCCGGCTGCCAGCTCGCCATTGCTGAGCAAGGTCACCCGATCCGGGATTTTAGGCACTGCGATCGTCGCAATCTCCCCCGGCAGGAAACCCTCGCGCTGCAGCATCCGATCGGTCAGATAAGCGATCACCGTGCCTTCTGAAATCCCAATCGGCACATTTTTCAATTGGTCTACCGTGGTAATTCCGCTCTTTTCCGATGCGATAATGCTGAATAAAGCCGTATCAGCCGTGGCAGCCCGGGCAAAGCGTACAATCACAATGTTTTGGTCTTTTTTGTTACTGAGAATGGTGGTGAGCACCTCATTAATCATCCCATCGACTTGCTTGGCGGCGATCAACTGATCCCGCTCCGGGCCGGAACTGACCGGCACCAGTTCTACATTTAAATTGTGTTTTGTGAACAGCCCCTCTTGCTGGGCAACGTACATCGGCAGGGAATCGATAATGGGCAAAACTGAAAATTTAAGTTGATAGGTTTCTGCTTTTTTTGGGGTGCAAGCCGCCGAGAAAACCATCACCATTAAAAATAAACTCATAAGGTGAAACCAACGGGATAATCGAATGCTCTTTTTCATGGAATCGGTTCTCCAAAATAGTACTAAAGCCAGCATCGCAATTATACCTTAGACAGTTTTTTTAAGAATTAAGATTTCATGGCAGAAATAATTTTTATTTTTAATCAATCGTTGCTACAATAAAATTCTAAATTAATAAAGGAGGTCGAAAATGTCTAATATTAAGACCACGCTGACTGGTTATGCCAGTTATCGCGGCAGGGAGGGACATTACAGCTTCTTATTGCATCGCATCACAGGCCTGGGTGTCGTCCTATTTCTCATCATTCACATCTTGGACACTGCCACAGTCTATTTTTTCCCTGCTCTATACCAGGAGGCTATCAATATTTACCGTTCCACGCTCTTCGGGTTTGGAGAGATAGCGCTTGTTTTTTGTGTTTTCTACCACGGCGTGAATGGCTTACGAGTAGCCTTTTTCGATCTGATTGCGCCAAAGTTATGGAACATACCCAAAGAGCGTTTTTCAGCCAAGATCATTTTGCTAATCACGCTGGTGATGTGGGTGCCGGCAACCGGCATCATGCTTTACAATCTCTTTCGTAATAATTTCGGTTGGTTCGGGGGATAGGAGGAAAATATGACCGCCAGTATTAAAACCGTTGATAAACCAAAACCTAACCTGGAGACAAGATCCTGGATGTTTATGCGCTACAGCGCGCTGTTGTTGATTCCTTTGGTATGGGGGCACATCCTTTTACAGGACGTTATCGTCGGGGTGCACCGCATCGATCTGAATTACGTTGCCCTGCGTTGGGCCAGCCTTGGCTGGCGTATCTATGACGTGCTATTGTTATCTTTTGCCTTTGCACACGGCGTGAATGGAATTCGGATAATTGCAAATGATTTCATTCATTCAGAACGCGGTCGCAAGACCGCCCATTGGGTGCTGTTTCTTTTTTGGCTCTTATTAACCGCAATTGGTGCCATCACCATCATTGGTGGTGTCCGCCCAATCTCTTAGGAGGGTTTATGACACAGACACATACTTACGACGTCATTATTGTTGGTGGTGGGGGCGCCGGTTTAATGGCAGCTTTGTTTGCTTCTAAGAATGCTAAAACAGCCGTTATCAGCAAGTTATACCCAATTCGCTCACACACTGGCGCAGCCCAGGGGGGCATTGGGGCGGCCTTGGGCAACCTGGAAGAAGATCATTGGGAATGGCACGCCTACGACACCGTCAAAGGCAGCGATTATCTGGGCGATCAGGACGCCATCGAATTTATGTGCGAGCAGGCTATTCAGGCAGTCTATGACCTCGAACACCACGGGCTGCCTTTCTCTCGTACGCCGGAAGGTCGCATCGCTCAACGTCCCTTTGGCGGTCACACCAACAACGAAACCGGCAAATCAGTGCGCCGCTCCTGTTATGCAGCCGACCGCACCGGTCACATGATTCTGCAGACTCTCTTTCAGCAATGTGTTAAAAACGACACGCAATTCTTTAGCGAATTCCATGTAATCGACCTGATCCTGCAACATGGTAAGGTGGCCGGTGTGGTGGCTCTGGAATTATCCAATGGTGAGCTGCATATCTTTCAAGCCAAAGCGGTCATTTTCGCCACCGGTGGACATGGACGTCTTTGGGAAATTACCTCAAATGCTTATGCTTACACCGGTGATGGGGCGGCTGTCCTGGCTCGTAAAGGCATCCCCATGCAGGATATGGAGTTCTTCCAGTTCCACCCAACCGGCATCATCAAAATGGGCATCTTAATCACCGAAGCCGTCCGCGGGGAAGGCGGCGTCTTAATTAATGGAAAGGGTGAACGCTTTATGGAGCGTTATGCCCCGCATATCAAGGATTTAGCCTCTCGTGATGTGGTCAGCCGCGCCATTTATCTGGAAGTAAAAGCCGGCAATGGGATTAATGGCAAAGACTACGTGCATCTGGATGCCCGCCCGGAGACAATTAATAAATATGCCAAACTGGATGGGCGTACCCGACCGGATGGCAGCCCTTACCAGGTCACTGCTGCTGAAATTACCGCCAAAATCCCTGATATCACCGACTTTTGCAAAACCTACATGGGGGTTGATCCGGTTGAAGATCCGATGCCGGTACAGCCAACAGCTCATTATGCCATGGGTGGCATCCCTACCAATAAGTTTGGGGAAGTGGTTATCGATCAGGTTGGAACAACCCTGCCGGGTCTGTATGCTGCCGGGGAATGCGCCTGTGTATCCGTGCACGGTGCCAACCGCCTGGGCACCAATTCTCTGCTCGATCTGGTAGTTTTCGGAAAATATGCCGGTATTAAAGCCGCCGAGTACGCTCAACAGGTGAATTTTCAAGAAATCCCAGCGGATGTAACTAACTTTACCGAACAACAAATCCAACAGCTAAAGAATGGCAGCGGAAAAGAAAAATCTGCTCAAATCAGCCAGGAAATGAAGAAAGTAATGATGGATCACGTCGGGGTTTTTCGTACGGAAGAAGGCCTGGCATTAGCGGTTGAAAAGATTAAAGAATTGCGCCAGCGCTACTCAGAGGTGCGTGTGCAGGATACTGGCACGATCTACAATATGGAATTGTTCAACACCTGGGAACTGGGGAATATGCTTGATCTGGCACTCATCACTGCTGAATCGGCTTTAGCCCGTAAAGAAAGCCGTGGTGCCCACGCCCGCGAAGATTACCCCAAACGCAATGACCAGGAATGGATGAAACATACCCTGGCATGGCTGGAAGGTGAAAAAGTCCGCCTCGAGTACAAACCTGTGGTAATTACCCGTTTTGCTCCCCAGGAACGCAAGTATTAAATGAACGTTGGTCTTCATTAAAGGAGTATCTCATGCAGATCAAATTAAAAGTTTTTCGATATTTACCCCACACCGAAAAGAAACCGCACTACGACATCTACGATATGGATGTTGACCCAAACGAACGTGTTTTAGACGTCCTCGAGCAGGTGCGCGCTGACGCGGATCCCTCCTTAGGTTACCGGCGCTCCTGTGCACATGGAGTCTGTGGCTCGGATGCGATGCGTATTAATGGACGCAACATGCTTGCCTGTAAAGTGCTGGTGAAAGACCTGAACAGTACCCATATCACGGTAGAACCTTTATTGGGATTGAAAGTCCTGAAAGATTTAATTGTGGATATGGAGCCATTCTTTGAACATTATCGTTCGGTGATGCCCTATTTTGTAAATGATGACCCTTTACCAGCCGATGGAAAGGAACGCCTGCAGTCTCCCGAACAACGTGAACGCTTCGACGATACTACCAAGTGCATTTTATGCGCCGCCTGCACCGCTTCCTGCCCTTCTTTCTGGGTGAATGGCCAATATGTCGGCCCGGCGGCGATTGTGAATGCGCATCGCTTTATTTTTGATAGCCGTGATACCGCCGCCGCCCAAAGATTGCAAGTCTTAAACGAGCCGGATGGCGTTTGGCGCTGTCGCACAGTCTTTAACTGTACCGAAGCGTGCCCACGAGAAATCAAAGTCACGCAAGCCATTGCCGAGGTCAAACATGCCATTTATAGCGGAAAAGTTGATTAATCAGTAATAAACACCACTATAAAAAGTGCCTCAAATCGTGTATGATGAATATAAGCATCGTCACTAATTATTTCGTTGTAGTAATAATTAGAGAAGGGAGGGCTTATGTTCGTCACCATTTTATCCGGTCGGGTAGCTGAAGCAAACTGGCGGTCGCTGGAAAAATCGTACGAAAGGGCGATCCGTACTGCTCCCAGGGGTGTCGTCTCATCAATGTTAATTCAGTGCCAGGCAGAGCCAAAACTCTGGCAGATCATTACCACCTGGGAAAGTCAAGAAACTTACCAGAACGCTCAAGAACAGAAGATTTCAAGCACCTGTGTCGATCTTTTCTGCAACGCCGGATCCACACCCTATCGTAATGAATACCAGCTTTTCGGCCGATACGAACGCGTTTGGGCTTGACAAAAACAAAAACATGGTAAAATTAATCCGTAAGGATGAAAAAGTTTATTATCATGGTTTTCTGATCGTAGGTGAATAGGCTAGCAAAACCGGTTCACAAGCAATCAATATCAGATAATTAAACAAGTTTTTGGGTTATGGATCCCCGGATTTGTTTAAGATAACCAGCTAATGAACTGAACCAAAAAAGGGACTTCAATTTTTATTAATACATTGCTTATTTTGACAGACTTTTTTCATTTTTCCACCAACTGGTAGATCAACGAATTGATTTCATTTTCGGAGTTGATTAACGAGAATCGAGAAGTTGCATTTTTACAATATTTTGGTTAACAAAGGTTGGAATCAACCTGATAGCCATGATTCTATGGAAAGGGATCTTGATTTCTAATTACTGATTATGTGGGTTATTCATGCACACTGGCAGCCACCCCGCAAACCATCTGATTCTGGTGGCATTCTATTTTGGGCAGAAACCGATGAAAGCCCGGCACCCCCTTACCTGGATGGGGAAATTTCTGCATCACCCAAACCCCAGGAACATCCTTATGTATTACAACCTGAATTATTTCTTGAACGTATCGGACAGGGTACCCCGCTGGAAAGTGCCAGCCCCAATTTAATCACCCTGCATATTCCTTCCACTCGCACCGGACCGCTCCCGTCACCTTCCCTTAATCACATCTGGGAACTGGACCTGGAGACGAAACCTTTCCTGGCCCCTTGGCGGATCGATGGCCTTTGGCTTCCAGCGGCCACGGCATTCAGCATTTTAATCAATTTGCCGGAAGAAAACCCGTATACAGATTTTATTCTCGGGCAGGATGCTATTTACTGGCAAAATGTCAGTGGTCTGGTCCTGGAAATCCTCTCTGAGCAGAAATTGATGCCCGTCATGGTACCAATTAATGCCAATAAAGACACTTTTCATGCCCGCTGGCAGCCTGTTCTGGATGGAAAAAATGATGGCCCACGTATCGCCAAATTAGTGGAAGCCATGCCGTCTATCTGCCGCGCAGAATCCCTGCACGGCGACCGGATCTATCCGGGCTCATTGCCCCCCGCGCGGGCTCTCCTGGACAGCTTCCTGAACACAATCTGTGATGCGTTGGCACGTTCCTGGGGCAGCAGCTCCGAAGCCATTCGGCTGATCCCGGAAAGTCACAGCCCATTTGAAGCCTGGGTAAAAGCACTCTTCACTCCGGATGCCACCATCAAAATCTCATCCGTTCAGGCGAACGCCTTATTTAGCAGCGTCCGCTCATGGATCCGCAATCTACAAGCCGCAGGAGATAATTACTTCCGCGTCGCGTTTAAACTAATTGCTCCTGCCGAACAGGTCACCTCACTGGAGGAACCCAACTGGCAAATTCGTTATCTGCTACAATCCCGCGATGACCCCAACCTGTTGATCAGTGCGGAACAGATCTGGAATATTCGCACCACTTCCATCATGGTTGCCGGAAAACGCTGCGATCTCCCGCAAGAAAAGCTGCTGATGGGGCTGGGATATACCTCCCGCCTTTTTGAACCCATTTCGGATAATTTACGCAATCGTTACCCGACCGACGTATCCATCAGCACGCATGAAGCTTATCAATTCCTGCGCAATACTGCCCCGCTGCTAGAGGAAGCCGGATTTGGCATCCTCGCTCCGGAATGGTGGGATACCAGCGGCGCCCGTCTGGGTGTCCGTTTACAGCTTTCCCCCTCATCTTCCGGAAAGCAGGTGCGCCTCAAAGGCGGCAACCTGGACCTTAACGCGCTGGTGAATTACCGCTGGGAATTATCCCTGGGGGATACTCGCCTTTCCCGGGCGGAATTTGAAGCCTTAACCTCTCTCAATGAACCTCTGGTTCAACTGAACGGCAAATGGGTGCAACTGGACGACGAGCAGGTTAAAGCTGCCCAACGCTTCTGGGCTACCGAAGGCCACGGTGGACAAATGGGGCTCATCCAGGCAGCCCAATATGTTCTGGGTGGCCAGGTTGGCGCAGAAGGCTTGCCAATCGATAGCGTTGAGGCTGAAGGCTGGGTGGAAGAGTGGTTAAACGGGCTTGAGGGCCATGAAAAGATGATCCTTCTGCCACAGCCAATCACCCTGCAAGGTAAATTACGACCCTATCAGACTTTCGGTTTCTCGTGGCTTTCGTTCTTCCAACGCTGGGGGCTGGGAGCCATTCTGGCAGACGATATGGGATTAGGCAAAACCATCCAGGCGTTAGCTTTACTGGCGCATGAAAAAGAAAATCATGATGGCCAACTCCCCGGGCCAGTTTTGCTGGTCTGTCCAACGTCAGTGGTCACCAACTGGCAGCGGGAAACCCGGCGCTTTGCTCCCGATTTGAAGATTTACCGCCATCAGGGACCAGAGCGGCTGCACAACCATTCTTTAATCCAAAAAGTTAAGGAAAGTGAATTGTGTATCACCAGCTACCCCCTCGTCCGGCAGGATCTGGAAGAATTACAATCCGTTCAATGGCATGGCATTATTCTAGACGAAGCCCAAAATATTAAAAACCCGGCTGCCAAACAAACCCAGGCGGTGCGAGCCCTGAAAGCCAGCTTCCGCTTTGCGCTGACCGGCACCCCGGTTGAAAACCGCCTGATGGAATTATGGTCGATCATGCAGTTCCTCAACCCCGGTTATTTAGGCTCACGCGAACGCTTCCGGCGCGAGTTCGCCATTCCAATCGAAAAATTCCATGATCCGGATATGACCCAGCAATTAAAAGAACTGGTCTCCCCCTTTATTCTGCGACGTGTCAAAACCGACCCGGCTGTGATTAACGACCTGCCTGAAAAAATCGAAGTTAAGGCTTACTGTAACCTGACCGAGGAGCAGGCCAGTTTATACCAGGGTTTGAATAACGACGTTATGAAGAAAATTGCCGAAAGTGAAGGAATCGAACGACATGGGTTGGTTCTGGCGATGTTAACCAAACTCAAACAAATCTGTAATCATCCAGTTCAGTATCTGGAGAAAATTAACGGACATGTACCTCCGTCAAAAGATTTACACAACCGCTCTGGAAAATTGAAACGCCTGGTGGAGATGCTGGAAGAAATTGTCGCTGTGGGTGATCGGGTGCTCATTTTCACCCAGTTCGCTGAAATGGGAAAAATGCTAAACAGCTATTTAGCCACCACTTTGAACACCCCTACCCTGTTTTTATACGGCAATACCCCCGTCAAAATGCGTGATCAAATGATCAAACGTTTTATGGAAGACGAAAACGGCCCGCAAATATTTATTCTTTCGCTCAAAGCAGGCGGCACCGGGCTCAATCTGACGCGCGCCAACCACGTCATCCATTTCGACCGCTGGTGGAACCCAGCAGTCGAAGACCAGGCTACCGATCGTGCCTTCCGCATTGGTCAAAACCGGAATGTTCAAGTGCATAAATTTGTCTGTCTGGGTACATTAGAAGAAAAAATCGACGAAATGATCGAATCCAAAAAAGGGCTGGCAGAAGCGATTATCGGGGCTGGCGAATCCTGGATTACCGATTTATCAACCGAAGAATTACAGGATCTGGTGCGTCTACGCTACCAGGATTAGGTGGATCAATTGAACGAATTAGAAAATCAACCGCAATTCGAAAATCAATCCCCCAATGGGACTAACGCTGAACATGCCAATCATCGGGACTCGGGCACCCCCCGATCCCAGCCAAACACATCCAAGAACCGCAGTCAGAACCAAAATCGGCGTAAAAGGAACTCCCGTAATCAATCCTCGTCCAATAGAAACCGTAATTCCAATCCAACCCCAAGTGGTCAGGATTCCAGACCCAACCAACGTCCAAATAATGGTGAGCGTTCCCAAAATAACCAGCGCAATAATTCCAGCCCCTGGGGAATGAACCCTCTGCCAACCCAGACCGGTATTCAAACCCGCAGCCAGCGGGGCGAGTTCGCCAAGAACTGGTGGGCACGCCGCTGGATCGAGACAATGGAACGACTGATGCAGGGTGTGCGCCTTTCACGCGGGCAACATTACGCCCGCAGCGGACAGATCATCTCGCTCGAGGAAGTCAAAGGTGTCATGGTCGCCAAGGTACAGGGCTCGCGGCCCAAACCATACCGCGTCACCATTCAATTAGCGCCTTTCAATACCAAACAGTGGGAAAAAGTTCTCGATTTATTGAACGAAAAATCCATCTATATGGCCAAATTACTGGTAGGAGAAATGCCACACGATATTGAATCGGTATTCAACCAGGCTGGCGTAAGCCTTTTCCCTGAACACGCCGCTGATTTACAAACCAAATGCACCTGCCCGGACAAAATTTCCCCCTGCAAGCATGTGGCTGCCACCCATTACATCTTAGGCGATCGCTTTGATGAAGATCCTTTTCTCATCTTTCGCATGCGCGGGCGCACACAGGAACAAATTCTGGAAGCCCTGCGGCAACGGCGCGGCGCTGAAGTGGACCGCACCATAGATTATAACGAGTTACCCAGCCGGGTATTAACTGCCGATAGACCCCGCTTCCCTGAGGTACTCGACCATTTCTGGGAAATTCAACAGGACTTAACCCAGGTAAACGTCCAGGTGCGTATGCCGAACATTCCGCAGCCTTTGCTCAAACGCCTGGGCGAACCTGAATTCTCCTCCCAACTTACCCTGCAGGGTCAATTGGAAGAATCCTACAATATGATCAGCCAATTCGCCATCATGATCGCCTACGCCGACACCTCCAGCAGCCCCACCAATGGCAATGGGGAAGGGGAATAAACGCTATTCCCTCTTGACAAGCATCCTCTTTGAGGCATAATTAGGCTTGTTAAGAATCAAATGGTCATCAGCACAGACAGAGGAAAGTAGCACGGTGAAAGTTGACAGGAAAGTCAGGGCGTGACTGAAACCCTGACCCAATGGAAACCGCAGGAAGTTCCCTCTCGAGCTGCTCCGGGGAACGTTCACCAGAACCAGTAGTCGGAGCCGGGATGCTCCCGTTAGCAGGCAGCCGGTTTACACATGGTAAGATTTTGTGGTCCGGATTAAGCGCACCAGAAATGGTGAATGTGGGTGGTACCACGGGAATTATTCGCCCGTCCCTTTCGAGGAGACGGGTTATTTTTTTACTGGAGGTTTTATGTCGGAAAAACCAATCATCCTAACAGACCTGGAAGAGATCAGGGAGAAGGCACTTGCCCTTCTATCTGAGATTATGGACGAGGAAGCCTTACAAGTTTGGAAACGGGAATACCTGGGGAAATCATCTGTTATTATGGCAGCGTTCAGCACCATCGGTCAACAACTAAAAGAATACCGCCCTTTAATAGGACAGGTTGCCAATCAGGTTAAGCAGGCACTGGAAAGTGCGCTGGAAGAACACTCCCGGGTCGTCATGGAAGCTGCCCTCAGCCGCAAATTGCAGGAAGAACATCTGGATGTAACTCTACCTGGCCGTGCACCTCTTTCTGGCGGGCTGCATCCCCAAACCCAACTATTCCGGCGCATTTTTGCCATCTTTGCTGAAATGGGTTTTCAGGTTTATCCTTCTCCGGATGTGGAAAGTGATGAGTACAATTTCGAGTTGCTCAATATACCAGCGCATCACCCGGCACGTGACATGTGGGATACCTTTTATGTCAACCAACCTGGAGTAGTTTTACGTACACACACCTCTCCCGGACAAATTCGAGTCATGCGTGAGCAGGCACCCCACCCCATTCGGGCTATTCTGCCGGGAATGTGTTATCGCTATGAGCAGATCAGTTCACGTTCCGAGATTCAATTCAACCAGTTGGAAGTTCTCGCTGTTGGGAAAAATATCACCTTTGGCGATATGAAAGGCACCCTGGTTGGCTTTGTTCGGCGTTTGTTCAACGCAGATGTGCGCACCCGTTTGCGCCCCTCCTACTTCCCCTTCACGGAACCCAGTGCTGAAATGGACGTGGAATGTTTTGTCTGTGGGGGAAAAGGCTGTACGGTGTGCAAAGGTAGTGGCTGGCTGGAGATTATGGGTTGTGGTGTTATGCACCCAACAGTTTTAAAGAACGGCGGTTATGATCCGGAGGTGTATTCGGGGTTTGCCGCCGGGATGGGTCCCGAGCGCATTAACATGTTGCTGCATAAGATCGAAGACATCCGCTACTTCTGGGGCAATGACGCCCGCTTCCTGGAACAATTTTAAAGGTTATCAAAACGAAATCTCTGGAGGATAAAAGATGAAAGTACCTCTTTCCTGGCTTAAAGACTATATTGATATCGATCTCTCACTGGAGGACCTGGCACGCACCTTAACCATGCTGGGACTGGAAGTGGAGGAAGTGCACGTGGTTGGGCTCCCGATGCCAGAAAATACCGGCCGGCAGGAATTTAAATTCACCGGTCTGCCCTGGGATCAGGAAAAATTCGTAGTGGCACAGATCGATGAAGTGCAGCCCCATCCGGATGCTGATCGACTTGTGCTTTGCCGGTTAAATGACGGCCAGCAGGAATGGATCGTCCTGACCGGCGCACCCAATCTTTTTGAATACAAAGGAAAAGGTCCATTAACACAACCTATCAAAGTCGCCTATGCACGTGAAGGCGCAGTTCTCTATGATGGTCACAAACCCGGTCTGGAATTGACCAAACTCAAACGAGCAAAAATACGCGGCGTTGATTCTTTCTCGATGGTTTGTTCCGAAAAAGAATTGGGCATCTCAGACGAGCATGAAGGCATCATCATTCTGGATGCCGATGCGCCGGCTGGCACGCCGCTGGCGGATTATATGGGGGATGCGGTCTTTGAAGTTGCCATCCTGCCCAACATGATCCGTAATGCCAGTATGGTGGGAATAGCGCGCGAGCTCTCCGCTGTTACCGGAAAACTACTACGCATTCCTCGCCGAAGCATGCCTTCCACTGGACCAAAAATAGATGGGTTGGCTGCCATTCAAATCACAGACCCGCAATTAAATCCCCGCTTTGTGCTGGGATTAGCGCAGGGATTGGAACAACGTCCCAGTCCGTACTGGGTACAGCGGCGCTTACGCCTGGCAGGTATCCGCCCGATTAATTCGATTGTGGACGCCACCAACTATCTCATGCTGGAGACCGGTCAAGCCCTGCATGCTTTTGATTATGATATATTAAAACAACGGGCCGGCGACAAGGAATTAACAATTATTACGCGGGCAGCTTACCCCGGTGAAACATTAACTACGCTGGATGGGGTGGAGCGTAAACTGCAACCTCAGGATGTACTGGTCTGTGACAGCGCTGGGGCACTTTCCTTAGCCGGTATCATGGGCGGTCTGGAAAGTGAGATTACGTCCACTACTCGCAACGTTTTACTGGAAGGTGCCAGTTGGAATCTGGTCAATGTGCGCCGCACCAGCAGTAACCTGCATCTTAATTCTGAAGCCAGCTACCGGTTTTCGCGTGGGGTACATCCAGCACTGGCATCCTGGTCTGTCGAACTGGGACTGGAGCGCATGGTCGCCTGGAGTGGTGGCAGTATTGCACAGGGATTGGTGGACAATTATCCCTTACGCCCGTTAGATCCGCTGGTGACGATCAGCACACAGGAAGTGGAAAAGAAGCTGGGCGTCCACATCCCGGCTGTTCAGATCGCCGAAATCCTGACCCGGCTGGAATTCAAATGCTCCGTCCAGGGAGATACGATCCAGGCGCAGACACCTCCACACCGGTTGGATATCGGTGCGGGAGTGATCGGCAGAGCTGATATCCTCGAAGAAATCGCCCGAATTTACAGCTATAACAACATCCCCGAAACCAATCTGGCAGATGAATTACCACCGCAGCGCAATAATTTACCATTAGCGCATGAAGAAAAAATCAAGGATATTTTGGCAGGTTTAGGGCTGCAGGAAGCCATCACCTACCGGCTCACCTCCCCCGAGCGGGAAGCTCAGGCTTATCTCGAGGGTCAGGCACCGGCAGAAAGGCAATATGTGCGCCTGCTTAATCCCATTGCCCCGGAGCGCGCTGTCATGCGCCAAAGCCTGCTGGCTTCAGTGCTGGAAGTCCTGGAGAAAAATGCCCGTATCCGCGAAAGGTTAGCCTTCTTTGAACTCGGACCGGTTTTTATTCAGGAGCAGCAAAACAGCCTGCCGGCAGAACCCAGGAAATTAGTCCTCGGGTTAAGCGGCAAACGTGAGGTTCCTTCCTGGAACCAGCCGGATTCTGGCAACCTCGATTTTTACGATCTTAAAGGAGTTTTGGAACGCCTGCTGCACAAACTGCATTTGCCAGAGGTAACTTTTCAACCACTGAATCCAGAAAGTTCGCCAGCCGCGCAAGCGCTGCACCCTGGCAAAGCCGCCGAAATTCAAGTAAGTGGCACATTCATTGGCGTGCTGGGCGAATTGCACCCGCGCGTGAAACAAAACTACGATTTTCCCACCCCCCCGGTCTATATCGCTGAAATTGATTTGGCTGTTCTGCTTCCGCTGATCCCACTGGGTTTTGAATCGCAACCCGTGTCAGCCTTCCCGCCAGTGCTGGAAGACATCGCCCTTATCGTCGCGGAGGAAATTCCGGCAGATCGGGTGGAAGCACTGATTCGCCAGACCGGCGGAAAAATTCTGGCAGACGTTCAACTATTTGATGTTTATCGCGGCGAAAGGATTGGTCCCGGCAAGAAAAGCCTGGCTTATAGCCTTACCTACCAGGCTCAGGATCACACCATCGAATCCGGTGAATCGACTGCCCTGCGCAATAAGATCGTCCGCCGGCTGGAGCGAGAGCTGGGAGCGGTGCTTAGAGATAGTTGAGGGAGTAGGGTTTAGGGTTCAGGATTCAGTGAACCATGTGAACCGTCTGGAAATAGCTTTACAGACCTCAAGCATGTCCAGATTACTATCCGACAGGCGGTACTGGCTTACAAGACGGATCGTCCCCACCTGTTATTGAATTACTGGTTTTTTATCGAGATTTACCATAACCCCGGCATAACTGTACCTGCTGTAGTGATCCCGAATAAGTATGGTGATGGATCAGTTAAGCTATGCTTTTCAGTCAACATTTTTTAGGACTATTCAATATAATCATTTTTTTGGAAAGCGGGTAAAATCTACTATAATTTGACTACAATTGTTTGAAATCAATCCGAGCAGGTTAATAGATAGATGATTTTTCAAAAAAAAAATAAATGGTTATCCTTCCTCATAGCAACCACTCTATTTCTTCTGACAGCCTGCCAATCCAATAACCCATCTGACCTTGCTATTTCTCCATCCCCAACTGCTCAGAAAACAGCTACACGAACGTCTACCAGTCTGCCCACTTCCACTCCCACACAGACCCCCACACCGGCCTGGTTAGTCCCCATATCCGATCTTAAAAAAGTGGAGATCACCCTCATTCACCCCTGGTCAGGAGAACTGGCTGCCACACTTGATGAAATGGTGGCAACCTTTAATAAAAGGAATGAATACGGCATCCAGGTTTCCATCCTGCAACCTGGCAGCTCACAAAAAGTATTCCAGCAAAGCGAAGCTGCTCTCCGGTCTGGAACCGCCCCTGATGTTGTCATTGCAACAGCCGAGGAATTAGCTTACTGGAACAAAATGGGAAACCTGCGGAGCCTGGATGATTACCTCATTGATTCCCAGTATGGCTTGAACCCGGAACAGGTCGCCGATTTCATCCCCCAATTCTGGGAGCAGGATGTTGTTGATGAAAGCCGCCTGGGCATTCCGGTTGCAGGGAACGCCAACTTCTTACTATTGAACACCAGTTGGGCAAAAGAATTAGGGTATGACATACCCGCCATAACCCCGCAGCTTTTTCAATTACAATCCTGCTCAGCCACTCAGGCGCTGCTCCACGATAGCGATTGGACCAACAATGGCATGGGCGGCTGGGTCGTTACCCAGGATGAATACACCATCCTCAATTGGCTGAACAGTTTCCAGCTCGCACCTTTTCCAACCACCGAAACCCCTTACCTGTTTGACCAACCAGCAGCGCTGAAGGGTTTCTCCTACCTGCGTGAACTCCTTGATGCTGATTGTGCCTGGAACGCGCGTAACCCGAGCCATTACGAATATTTTGCCAACCGTCAGGCTCTCTACGTCAGCGCTGATATGTACGATCTTGAACCGGTTCAAAAAACATTTACTCTGCTGGAAAATGAAGATAAATGGCAGGTGGTTGCCTATCCACAGGAATCTGCCAAACCGGAACTCCTTCTGCATGGCGAATCACTTGGGATTTTAAAATCAGACAACGTCCATGAACTGGCAAGCTGGTTATTTATCCGCTGGTTGAGCCAGCCGGAACAGCAGCTTTATTTCGCCCAGGCAAACCCGGGTCTTCCGGTCAGCCAATCTGTTCTCACACAAATCAGCTCTGATCGCAGTACTCAGTGGAATCAGGTCTCCGCGCTCCTGAAAGGCAGCCAGCCGGGTCCCCGAACCGCTGAATGGCGCATCGCCCGCTTTGTGCTCCAGGATGCCGCTTACCAGATTTTCCTCCCCAACATCACCCCCGATCAATTTCCGCAAATCCTGAAGATGTTGGACGCCATCATTGCCGATCTCAACCAGCAACCAGCCTCGTTAGCCTGGGAATAAAAAAAAGAGGCGACGACGAGACTCGAACTCGTGATGAGGGTTTTGCAGACCCTTGCCTTGCCAACTTGGCCACGTCGCCGCGATATGGTTCTGAGCGGGCAACGGGACTCGAACCCGTGACCTTCTCCTTGGCAAGGAGACATTCTACCAACTGAACCATGCCCGCGTAACAAACTTGCGCTTGTGGTCGTAATTTTAGCACTTCAAAAATGAATCGTCAAGGTAAATTTCTGTTCCCATTTACTCCGTAACAGCTTCCCGTTTGGTGCGCAATTCCTCTACCAGTTGGGCATGCGTTTCGCGGGTGATTGGGTATTTGATCAATAAAGGCATACTCAGGATGAACATCGCCACCGGGATCAGCGTGAACAAAATGCGGATGCCCAGAATAGCCAGGTCAGATTGGGGCACATCCGGCATATAGCCAAACCAGGTCAACATCCAGCCCGCTGCAGCAATGGCAAACGCGTTCGCAAACTTGGTCACAAATTGCCACATCCCATAATAGATGCCTTCGCGGCGTTCCCCGGTGACCGCCTGGTCGATTTCGATCACATCCGGCATCATACTCCACGGGCAAACCCACTGCGCCGAAAGTCCCATCCCAGCCACCACCGCGGTAACATACACCCAGGGGGTCGGGTGCGCGGGGTAGAAGAACCCGGCCAGCACAGCCACCGAAGCGATTCCCAGCCCAATCGCATAGGCTTTGCCCTTGCCCACGCGGTCGGTAAGCATTTTCATCGGGTATAAACACACGCCAATCGTCAGTAACAACGCAAGCATCACAAAGGACATCTGCTCCTCCATCTTAACCACATATTTAAGATAATAAGGCAACAACGTAGTCAGCAACGTAAAGCTGATATTCGTGATCAAGAAAGAAAGTACCAGGCGCACGAAAGGTTTGTTTTTGAAGGTCTCCATAAAGGCTTTGATAGGTGGCGCCTTGGAGGGTTGCACCTCGCTGGATGGTTTCTCCTTGACACCAAAAGCGGTAATCAGGATGGTGACCGCGGCAATGATGCCGAAGGTCAACCCCATCGCGCTATAACTGCCGGCATTGCTGAGACCAAAGCTATTCCTATAAATTCCCGCTACCACGGTGGTGAGGGCTGCCCCCAGAATATACCCAACCACGGTGAAGATTTCGCGCACAGTGGTGACGGCGGTGCGCTCATCGTAATCCTGCGTCAATTCCGGCGTCAGAGCAGTATACGCCACCCCAATAAAAGAGTGCAGGGTATCGAACAATAAGAAGGTAAATAAGACCAAAATAAAGGCTGTAAAACCTTTCAACCCGGGCGGCAGTGAGAACATCAGCCAGGTAGCCAAAGCCAGAGGGATGGATAAAAAGAGCAGGTAGGGACGTCTGCGCCCCCAGCGGGATTTGGTTCGGTCGGAGATATAACCAAAAATCAAATCGTTAGCTGCATCCCAGGTCAACTTCCCCACCATCAGAGAAGTACCTACCAAAGCCGGGTCCATCAGAGCAATATCCGTATAATAGAACAACAGAAAAAACTGGACGATGGAAGTGAGCATGGCGATACCAGCATCACCAACACCATACATTACTTTAACGCGAGTGGGGACTTTTTCCATATTTTTTTCCTTTACGAATTTTAGTAACCCCAGAGAGCCTTTTGTGTTGCGCCCCAGGCTTCTATTCCTTCAGAGGTTTCTGGGTAAGCCAGATAATGGGCTTTCAGTTGATTGGAAAACCCGTATAGCATCTTCATCGTATTGAAATTTTCTGCGCTAAACCTTCCATCCAGAACCCCTTTCTCGATAATCTCACACACTTTTTCCCATCTTTCCGGGGGCATGTTCAACTCGTAATTGAGGTTCAAATATTCGTAATCAGACTTGGAGAAGATAAATCCGTTACGGCTCAAAAAATCCAGCTCTTGCGGCGGGAAACCATTCACGCTAAACAAAAAGCCCATCACCCCAGCAAACTTAGCTCCCTGACCGCGAAAATAGCGCGTGTTGTACACCCATAAGCCATCCCGACTGACATCCCCATTTTGTAACGCCTCCAGAATAACATCTTTGGCAATTTTACAGGCGGTATACCCGCTGGTGATCCCTTCTCCGGAGAAGGCTTTATTCTGGTAAACCGCATCACCTACACCCACAAAACCATTGCCTACATAGGACATAGGTGCGCGACGATAAGGCCCGGTACCAATCCGTTTGGCTATCAGTTTGCCCGGGTCGCCATAGCGCGCTTCCCGCCATTGCTTGTGCTGTGCCCAGGCTTCGCTGGCAGTGCCCTGAACGACGATCCCTAAAATCGCTCCATCTCCATAGGACATGTTCCAGAAACCGGGTGTACCCAGGTAACTGTTGCTGCCGGTTGGGTAACCAGTTGGGATCTCATCGCGCAGCTCCAGCCCGCTGAAGAAGGTCTGCTCGGGTGGCACCGGGACGTTTTCCACCCCGAAATCGTCCGGGAGATGTGTGCGCACAGCGCCTACGATTCCCGAGGCGTCCACGGTAATCCTGGCATATGCTTCAAATGGTTTTCCATTCATCGTACCGGTTACACCTTTTACATATCCATCTTTGTAAATGATATCTTTTACGCGTGCTTTTTCAGCAATTTTTCCGCCATGCTCGCGAACATAGCTGTGCAGGCGCTGCACATAGTCGGGCATATTGACCACATAAAATGGATATTCCACCTCAAAAAAACTGCTCTGATCCACCGACCAGATTTTAAAATGCGGCGCCAGATGGATCAACTCCGGCGGTTCGGGGTGCGGGATTTCGAACTCGTCATATCGCACCTGATCCATATGGATCACTTCAATATGAGCGCCTATCTGATCCAGCGCTTTCGCATCCAGCAGTTGCACATCCACACCGGCTGCGGCCAGTTTCCAACCCAAAAAAGCACCTACCGGACCTCCTCCCACAATCAAAACGTCAGAGTGAAAGGTTTTTGCCACAGCTTCCTCCTAAATAAGTTATGATGATAAAAAAAACAACTTGAATTTTTAAGGTAAATTCAGCTTGAAACAAATTCAAGCTGAATTTAGATTTCATACCTGGCTATGATTATAGCATCTCAGACAAACCAGTCAATTTTTTTACGGCAGCGATTTAAAGCAACGATTGAAGAATAGCTTTCACTCTTTCTGATTCTCGTCGTTCCAATTTGTCTCTGCTGGCTCCGAACTTATTTTGCTTTCACCAGTTTTGCCTTTTTGATATCGATCGGCCGCCGGTGCCTTGATCACATAGGTTAATAAAAGAATCAAACCCAATAAAAGCGGGAACAGCCCTAATAACACGAATGGTATCAGCACAAATGTTATCGCATAACTGTTCGAGGTGAAAAAACCAAATAACCAGAAGCCAATAGCCGTTAATGCACCAATGATAGTTATCACCCAGCCAGCAATCAATAAACCCTTATTCGGTTTCTTGGTTATGGTCACCTGCGGATAGATTCCTTTTTCAGCCAGTTTTATTTTTTCCCGATAGCCGATATAACGAAAGAGCAATAAAAACCCAAACAGAAGAATAAAAAAGCCGAAAATTCCCAGGCATGCGAGTATAAATGTCATCGGTGCGTTCATTTTTCCTCCGCTACAGTTGTCTTTTTCAAGATGATATCCCCATTTGCGGTCTCAACCGTTAATAATCCCCCCCCGTTGTTAATCTTCCCAACCAGATGTTTTTCATTGATAGAGCCACTCAAAGACATTTCGAAGGCAGTCTGAATGCTTCCAAAATCAGTTTTCAGATCACAACCAATCGATTGATTTTGTGGCAGGGTGAGAGTTATATTGCCAAAATCGGAGTATACATAGTGATCCGCCATCGCCAGGCTTCCATAAACCTGTATTGGCCCATTTTTTGTTTTCAAATCCAATACCGCCAAGGTCAGATTTTTCATTTCGATTTCACCAAAATCCGTTTCTGCTTTAATATGAGCCTGATCGGCGCCATCCAGCATTATTTTTCCATTTTTTGTCAGCAAGTCATAATCACTGGCTTTGGCTCCAACAAAATCGATATCCCCAAAATCTGAGTGAGCCTTCAATAAACCATTTACTTTAATGCCATTTATTGAAATTGTTCCATTGAGGGACTTAATGGTCAATGTATCAGCCTGACCATTCCGATAATCAATATTTCCATAATCATTCGATAAAATGATTCGATCCGAAACATTTATATTGTCCAGATTCAGGCTGCCGTTGTTTAGCGTAACCTCTAAGTGAGCGGCATTCGCCTGGTCAATCTTGACGTCTCCAAAAGAAGATTTCACTGTCAAGGGATCGTTTTGAATGTTGATTCTTTTTAAGATGATGTTTCCATTTTGGCTTTTTACGATCAATTCGCCTTCCTGAAGATCGCTCCCTGTAATATCTCCAAATCCGTTTTCCAGATTGACAGCACCTTTAAGATTGCTCACATCAAGTACCCCATTATCCGAATGAAAGACAACGTCGATATTTACCGGAACATCCAGCTTAAAATCCATTGAACCGGATCGATTAACGAAGCGCGATGGTTGAATCGCCCGGATCGTTAATTTGCCAGCTTCTTCAAGCACTTCATATTGGAGCAGTTCAAGATTGTTGGAGGCATCTTCAGCGGTTGTTCCCCAAGCTGTTTTTGTGACTGACATTGAAATCTGATCGGTTTCCTTTCCGGTCGCCACAATGTTTCCAAAATCATTTTCGATTACCAGCGTGATTTTCTCATTTCCAACCGGAAAAGTTTTTTCTTCAATTGCCACACTGGAAACATTTTGATATCCAAAATTTCCTGGATTAACTACCTGCTCTATCACAGACTCAATAGAGCTTGACAGCGATGGCCCTGATGTGTAGGAGTAAAAAGTAATCCCTAAAACAGCGACAATCAGCCCACAAACCATCACGATACTCATGACTAATAAAATAACCCATAACCACTTTAATTTCATGTGACCTCCAATCATGCCGGTAAAAACCAAATTTTTCACTTTGTTTTTTATCATTAACTTTGACCGGGTTCCAAAGAAAAAAGTTTCAAGGTCGCATAAATAATTAGACCCAGCAATTATTTAATTGTGTGAAACCTTAAGCTCAGTAATCAGGTCTAAAATAAAAAGTGATTATGGCAGATCTCATCAACGAATTGATCCTCATCCAACAGGCAGTTGCGGGAGACCCGCATGCCTTTTCGTTGTTGGTTGACGCCCATCAATTATTTTTATACAACCTGGCACTTCGCGCAGTTTCCAACCCGCAGGAAGCCCAGGATGTGACCCAGGAGACATTCTTACGAGCCTGGAAAGGAATTAAGAATTTCAGGGGAGAGTCTGGTTTTCGCACCTGGCTATATCGCATTCTCATGAATCTGTGCTATGACCACTATCCACGCTTGGTTCGTGAAAGGAACCACCTCTCAATTGAGGAAGACGATCTCGAAATCCCAGTGGATTCCATCCGTGACCATTCCGGAAGCCAATCCGAACTGACAGAAATTATCCACCAGGAGGTAAGAAAATTACCCGCTGTCCAACGGGTGGTGTTAAATCTGCGCTTCCAGGAAGAGCTTTCCTACCAGGAAATTTCTGATGTAATGAATATGCCCATTGGAACCGTCAAAACGACTATTTTCCGAGCCAAGGCTCAATTAAAAGAACGTTTACTGCTCGCACAGGAGGTAACTGTATGAAACCCCTACCTGAAGATACTCTGGATCAAATTATCGAGACCGCCATTCGCTGTGAACCTATGGCGGAATTGCCGGTTGATTTCAGCCAACTGTTTTTGGAAAAAACTACCATACCCATAAAACCTAAATTTTCAATCTTCTCATGGGTGGATTTAATAGCCAGTCTGATCGTTGCTCTGACGATTGGGGTAGCCTTCTTACTGCCGGTTTTAATTCCAAAAGAGTTTTCTCCCGTTTTTCAATGGACGCTCCAATGGGGCGGCTACCTGTTAATGAAAACAGCCTTTTTCTTACCCGGTCTCATCTTGAAAATTGCAGCTTTTCTATTATCAATAGGGCTTGTAGTCGCCTGTTATCAAGTGGTTCAGGCAATCTTGAGACACGGTCAGCATAGAAAAAAGATACTCAATTTATTATAGAAAATGAAAAAAACAACCATTTTTATTTAATAAACTCCAGATAATTCTTTGGATTAATCACCGAAAAAGCTGCATTTTTATAGGTATTCGTCCATAACGCAGGTGCTGAAATCTTTTCTTTATTCTCGGACCATTTTATTTCAAAGCCATTTAAAACACCTTCACGGTCTTCAACCAAATCAATTTCATTGCCTTGATAAGTTCTCCAAAAATATGAGTTGGCAAAAATATTCTGATAATTACGATACTTCAACCGCTCAACCATGACGAAATTTTCCCACAATTGACCCTGATCATTTCGTAAAGTCAGAGGATTATGTTGCTGAATAATGGCATTCCGAATCCCATTATCAAAAAAATAATATTTGGAAGTTTTCGTTACTTCATTTCGTAAATTTCGACTAAAACCGCCTAACCGAAAAATAACAAATGTCTTTTCCAATAGATCCAAATAACGTTGAACCGTATTAATACTGATACCCAATTTGTTTGCCAGTTCATTGTAGGATACTTCGCTGGTTATTTGAAAGGCTAACAGTTGTAATAAATTTAACAGGTTTCTCGAATTTCGAATCCTATCAAAAACAAGAATATCTTTTAATAAATAAGAGTTTACCAATTCTTGCAAAATTATTGTTTTTTCTTGGTTTGTTTTTGCCAGGATGACTTCCGGATAAGAGCCAAAAACTAGATAATCTTCCAATCTTTGCTTCAATTCATAATCGTTTAATTCTAAAGTTAATTCACATTGGGCAAACGGGAACAGGGTCAATGTTATTTTCCGGCCTGTGAGTGGCTCCCCTACCTGTCCGGATAGTTCAAAGGAAGATGAGCCCGTCGCTATTATTTTTAAATCAGGTTTATGATCGACGAGGATCTTTAATCCTGACCCTACCTCTGGGATCTGTTGTGCTTCATCAATCACTAATAATTGGAAATTTTCAACAAATTCCAAAATTTTATTAACATCTTTGGAGGATAGTAAAGTTTGTATACGGATATCATCACCAGTAACAAATAAATACTTTAATGAAGTGTCCTTTAAGAAATTCTTTACCAGTGTGGTTTTTCCAGTCCGGCGAGGTCCATAAATAATCAAGGCTTTTCCTGGAGAAAAATAATTATCAAGAGCAGAAAAGAAACGCGGTTTATACATAAAGAAATCGTTAATTGAGGTTGCTCTCATCATAGCATAAACTGATTAAATTTGCAATAATTTAATCAGTTACAGTGATTAAATTTGCATAAATTTAATCAGTTATGGTGATTAAATTTATGATTTGAATTCTTTTTCATTGATATAACGATAAATTTCACTCCCCTTCCATCACGTATTGGGTTAATTCGTCCACATCCAGCACATCCAGTCCCAGTTTTTCGATGGTGCGGCCGCGCCGCCAGTAGTCGGTGCCGTGAACAATACACGCCAGGCGAATAATGGCGTCAATTCCGCGCACTGAAACTCCGAAGCGTTGCCCCAGAGAAGCAATCGGCACCAGGCTCATGGGCACATCCTCAAAGATATAGCGATGATTCAGCATCGGCGGGGCTTTAATCCCATAATAGCCCGGTTGGTTATGAATAGCTTCCACCAGGGTCTCACCGGTCGCATTGTAGGCCAGCGTGAGCCATTCCATCGCAGTCCGGGCGCGAATTCCCAGGGCAGAGGCAACTGTCACTCTCTCGCGATCCAACGCTTCCAATACCCGCGCAACCGCCGGAGTTACGCCATTAATATAGAACTGAAAATCACCATGCGTGGATTCAATCCAACCGGTATTGAGCAAACTGATCGCCGGATGAAAGATGGCGCCCATGTTATTCAGGCCGGTTTGTAAAACATTCCCTCCATCAATAAATTGAGGGAAAGCTTCATGAATTTTCTCCAAAACACTGGCAGTTCTGGAAGCCGGTAATGCCGCCAATGGAACCGCTTCCTTGATCCGAAAAATTCGTGCCTGGGCTGGACCATCAGAGCGGGAGGCATAGATAAATGTTTCCGCCTCAGCGATGGTTACATCGGCTTTACAACCATGATCACGAATTACTTTGGCGAATTCAAGTGCTCCACAGGTACGCCCCGGGTGCAAGACAATTAATTGACCATCCTGTAAATAAGGAGCACAACCTTCAGCAATATCAGCATGGGCGGAAGACGGCACAACCACCATGATCATTTCAGCATCCTGAATAGCTTCCTTCAGGTTGGAGGTTACCCGGTCTAATTTTCCAAAACCACGCAGTTCATTACTGCCACTTTCCAGGTCGATCCCTTTCAGTTGCCGAATGGCAGTGATATGGCTATCCGTGCGGTTATATAAAGTAACCGGAAAACCCATTAATCCTAAATGAGCAGCCATTGCACGACCGCCATGACCGGCGCCGATAACAGTGTATTTTGTTTGTTTGTTCATCATCCTATTCCTCGTAACAATGCATTAATTCGATCTGCCTCAGTTAGATGATTTCCTTCATCATCAATCGCTTCGCAAGCGCCATTCATAATTCTCGTGCGCATCTTTCCGCATGCAAAGCGATTATTTTTTAATTGAGGAGCGTCCAGAATGCCTTTCAAAACAGCTTCTGTTAATACCCTGGGATTGATCCAGGCATCTTCACCATCCCCCAATCTTCGAATAGCCTCCAGAGTGACACTTACCTCTGCCACCAAGTGCCGGACGCGCGCCTGTATCCGCGGATCAGCAGTCATATCTGGAGCACCACGGATGGCGTTGTCAATGGCTCTTTGCGCCAGTTGGCAGGATTCAATCACATCCTCGGCCGTGGCTGCATGATCAGCTTCACTAAACCCGACCACATGCACAATATGAGGTCTCATCGCCATTTGCAGGTAAATGCTGGCTGCCAAATGGGCTCGGGCTGCCATGAGATTAACCGGGTAACTCAATAGACCGGTACGAGTCTGACGCCAAATGTGGAAAGTATCATCTTCCAAAGGTTGGATAACTTCCAGAATTGCCAGCATCTTCGCCAAATCCATCCGATCAGATAGCCCGGGGGGACTGTTGAACATCAATTGGGCGATATAATCGCGCACTCCAAAAGCTTTGGCATTGTAGGCTGATAAATAAGCAGCCGTTATACACACAACATCTGACGCATCCCGCAAGCCCCAATGATGTGGTTCATTTAACTCAACCGGGATGCCGCGATCAGCATACCAGGCCATCAAGCGTTGATGTTCACGGATAGACCCTTCCAAATCCCAGGGACCTCTGCCATCCATTTGATTAAACCAGAACAACGGAATGGCACACCAGGCATTATTAATGGTGGCGGTGATAAGTTCCGCCAAACGAATAAAATCATCCGTACCTGAGTAAGTGCGCATTAAGGGATAATTCCCGGTTCGACTGGCTTGAAAGAGCACAACATAATCCTCAATCGAGCGAACTGGTACGCCGCCGGCTCCTTTTCGCCGCGAATCCTGGCGCTCAGGGTGAAAAAAGTTCTCCTGGGCATCCTGATCAATTCCCAGAGAAATGACGTCCAATATCTGGCTGGCAGAGATTTCTTGCACCCCTCTCAGCGTATCTTGCAAAGTGCTCAAGCCAAAGTGATGGCGTAAAAGCGGGTAGGGCTGCTTCCATTGAATTCGATCAATCACTCTGCCAGGAAATAATACCTTTGCAATCATCTCTGAGGCTTCTCCCTTTAAAAAACGAAGGACTTCTGCATCACCTTCTTCTCCGGCAAAAACTTTCTCGAAAAACCCGGTTGCCTTCGCTTTTTCAGCCACTGGTGAGGTTCCCCCAAAAACGAAGCGCACCCCTTCTTCATGCAACTCATCCGCTGCTTCAGCAAACTCTGCCAGCAAGCGTTCTCCCGTTTCAGCGGTTAACCGGTAGGAGACGCCTACCAGATCGGCTTTTTCTGTTATTGCCCTGGAGAGAAATTCATCAATGGAAACAGCCGGTCCCAAAAACACCGTTCGCCAACCGGCTTCTTCAGCCAGACGCAAAAAATTAGTCACCCCTGCAACGTGTACACACTCTCCCAGTGCGCCAGCGATAACCGTTTTCAAAGCACCACCTCTTTCAGTAACAGAGTTAGCCGCGATGATACAAAAAGGATTTATTAATTTCGGAATGCCAAGGTATCTACTAAAGAATGGATCCCGATAAGAGCCATGGTTGGGATGGTCTCCAAACGATCCGGATAATAAGACTATTTAACTATAGCATAATCTGGAATGACAAACAACATACCTATTTTTACTGTCTGCAAGGTATACTTACAGGTACCTTTCCAGTTCTGAAAGTTTGCTTGACAGTGTTTTTTGACTATGCTACATTAGTTAACAATCACAAAAAATCCCTCAAGGAGCGTCAATTTGACAAAATCAAGAACTCAACTCATGGTAGAAAGGCTCAGAGAGCTACAGGCATCTTCGCCGGATATTGAAGCTTCGGCAATCGTCAGTGTGGATGGATTAACCATCGCATCTGCATTACCGCAAGGGGTGGAGGAAGATCGGGTTTCAGCTATGTCAGCCGCCATGCTTTCCTTGGGCGAGAGAATCGCCACCGAATTAGGTCGAGGAAATCTCGAACAGGTTTACATCAAAGGGAAACAGGGTTACGTTGTCCTCATGTCTGTGGGAGAAGAAGCTGTATTAACGGCTCTGGCTCGTGAACAGGCGAAACTTGGCCTCATTTTCCTGGATATGCGTCGTGCAGCAGAAGATCTGACTAAGCTCATCTAAGCTCTGACTCGATATGGAACCCATTCCAGTCAGCGGTCTTTATTATCCCAACAAAATTGCCAATATTGCCCTGAAAGCGCTGGAAGAAGTGATGGGAAAGAATGGTGTTAACGCCATTCTTAATCTTGCGAATCTCAAACATTTAATCGATCACTATCCGCCGTCCAACCTTAATCGTGAATTTGATTTTGCTTATTTTTCTGCCATTTGGGGCGCTCTTGAGGAAATGTATGGCCCCCGCGGTGGGCGTGGCTTAGCGTTACGGGCTGGTCGCGCGACCTTCGCAGAAGGATTGAAGAACTTTGGCGCTTTGGCAGGCGCCGGTGATCTGGCTTTTAAGGTGTTACCTTTGCATTTAAAATTAAAAATCGGGCTGCCAGCTATGGCCCGTATTTTTACACAAACCAGTGATCAACTCTCCACTGTCGAGGAAAAAGAAGATCATTTTACCTATACCATTCACAAATGCCCGGTTTGTTACGGCCGCCATATTGAAAAACCGGGTTGCCATATCGCTACCGGATTACTGCAGGAAGGGTTAAAATGGGTATCAGGCGGATATGAGTTCCGCGTCGTTGAAACCAAATGTATCGCAGTTGGCAATGATGTTTGTGAATTTGAAATTATGAAAGAACCGGTAGGTTAAAGATTGGTAGTCAGTCAACCCAATGCATCCATTTTGATTATTGATGATGATCAGGAACTCGGGGAAATGCTCAACTCTTATTTTGAGGTGCAGGGTTACCAGGTATCCACCGTCAATTGGGGTGAGGATGGGTTAAATGCCTGTCAGGAAAAAGTGCCGGATATTGTCCTATTGGATATTCGCCTGCCAGATCTGGACGGCTATGAGATTGTTAAACGCCTGAAAAATAACCGCCGTACCCAATCCGTGCCCATCATTTTCCTGACTGAAAAACGGCAGCGCGAAGACCGTTTACGCGGCCTTTCCATGCAGGTGGAAGATTACATCACCAAACCCTTCGACATCCAGGAATTGCGCTTGCGTGTAAGAAATGTATTAATGCGCTACCGTCGCAGTTCCCTCACCAATGCCATCACAGCCTTGCCAGAAAAGCAGTTGCTGATTGAAACGATTGAAGAGTACCTCCAAAAGGATTCATTTGGGCTTATTTTGATCCATCTGAAGAACTTGGACGAATATCGTGATCTGAATGGTTTTATAGCAGCCAATGAAATTCAACGCAATCTCACCATCATTCTGAAGGACATATTTTTCACCGGTAATGGTCAGATCCCATATCTGGCTCAATGGGAAAACTCAAATTTTGTCCTGCTGACACCAGCCGATCAAACCGATGCAATTGAGAAAGAAATTTACCAACAACTTATACCGAAACTGGAAAAAATCTACCCATCCCAGTCAGATGATAAACAACGCATTGATCGGCAATTAGGGTTCCGTATTTTCAAGAAAATCATTAACCCACAGACCGACAGCCTCCAGAAAATCATTCTGGATCTGGAACGTTTGATTCATTAGGTGAAAATTGAAAACAACGATTGTAATTCCCACATTCAACGAGGCGGAGAATCTCCCCAAACTTATTCAAACTGTTTTTGAATTACCCGTCGCTGTCAACCTGTTAATCGTTGATGATAACAGCCCGGATGGAACCGGTGCCATCGCGGATCAATGGAAAGCTGATTATCCTGAGCGCATCTCGGTTATGCACCGCCAGGGGAAGCAGGGGCTTGGCAGCGCTTATATTCAGGGGTTTCATCAGGCAATGTCTGAAGGAGCCGATGCAATCGGTCAGATGGATGCCGATTTTTCACACCCTATTGATCGCATTCCTGTCCTGATGGAACTGTTGAAAACAAACGATTTTGTGATCGGGTCACGCTATGTACCCGGAGGTAAACTGGACGAACAATGGCCTTTCTGGCGCAAAGGATTATCGTCTTTTGGTAATTTCTACGCCCGCACAATCCTGGGCATGCAGATCAGAGATGTGACTGGGGGATTCCGGTTGTGGAAGAAGGAAACTCTGGCTGCCATGCCGCTGGAACGGGTGAAATCGAATGGCTATATTTTCCAGGTAGAGATGGCCTATCTGGCAACTCGTCTGGGCTTTCATTGTGCTGAAACACCGATCTATTTTGCAGACCGTCGCTGGGGACAATCGAAGATGTCCTTCCGCATCCAACTGGAAGCCGCTTACCGTACCTGGCTGCTGATAGGGCTGTATCGGGATTTGAGGGGGTAGGGGGAGGATTTAGTTTTGAGTTTTGAGGGGGTAGGATTCAGGATTCAGGATTCAGGATTCAGGATTCAGGTTTCAGGATTCAGGATTTAGGATTCAGGATTCAGGATTCAGGATTCAGGATTCAGGTTTCAGGATTCAGGATTCAGGATTCAGGATTCAGGATTTAGGATTTAGGATTCAGGACGGTTCACCGTTCGAGATCTGCAAGATTTTTGAGCGTTTTGCTTTCAGCGTTGAGCTTTGAGCCTTGAGCTTTTAGCCATCAGCTATCAGCTATCAGCTATAATCTAAATACTTTTTCGTCAATTTCTGCCATTCCTCCAGGCTAAGTGTCTCGGCTCTCCGGGTTGGGTCGATCTCATTGGCAGACAATAATTCTTCCACTTCTGGAACAGGCAACCCCAATCCGGCGGAGAGTGATTTCCGCAGCATTTTCCGCTTCTGACCAAAGCCTGCCCTGGTTAACTTGAAAAACGTGTCCAAATTTTCCGGCTCAATCATCGGAGTTGGGTAAAGTTCCACCCGAATGACTGCTGAATCCACCTGAGGAGCCGGGAAAAATGACCCAGCGGGGATTCTCCCCACAATTTTCGCATGACCAAACACCTGCACACTCAGTGCCAGCAAGCTCATTTCCCCGGGTTGGGCGCAAATACGCTGCGCAACCTCTTTCTGGATTGTCATCACAATCCGGCGCGGTTTCCTTCGGGCTGCCAATAAATGTCTGAAGATTGCCGATGTAATGTAGTAGGGGATATTGGCAACCACCAGGTAATTATCCACAGTGATAAATCGAGCCGGGTCCAGTTTGAGAATATCACCGTATACCAGTTCCACATTCCCCTGTGAACCCAATACCGTCTCGAGAATCGGGATCAGATTGGAGTCCAATTCCACTGCCACTACCTTTCGGGCCAGCGCAGCTAATAAGCGCGTCAAAGAACCCAACCCTGCCCCAATCTCCAGGACCACATCGATCGGTTCAATTTCAGCCGCATCCACTACTTTTTCAAGGGCACCATTGTCCACCAAAAAGTTTTGCCCCAGGCTTTTGCGCGGGCTAAGGGCATATTCTCGTAAGAGACTACGCACGTTTAAAGGGGCAGGAATTAAGGCAGGATCCATGGAATATTCGCCGGAACTGGAGTCAAAAAATAGATGGTAATGTTATGATACCAGGCCACATAATCACTATCAGAATAAGCCAGGTCAATCCAATACTTGCCTGAAACACCGCCACCCACGTCACCAATCACGCCAATGCCATAACCCGGGACGTATATGCGCTGCCCAACCATCAGATTGTACCAGGCACGCGTAACCGCAATCACCCCATGCTGAACAGTCAGTCCACTCGATGTTCCGGAGGAGCAATAATTTTCAATGCCCAAACGACAAGGCGAGTAAGATGTGGCATACACGTTGACAGCCCGCCAGTATTCAATCGGGCCGTTGGGGGTATCCATGGTCTGCACGACCACTTTGGTCCCTAAACCGGTCACCTGGTCTTTGGGTTCTTTCGCAACCCAGGTGGTCTCCTCTACCCGATTAACCTCCTGATTGTCTTCATAAGTTACCCGCGTACGGGTTACCTCCACCCCAAATTCTCCCGGCTGGATGATTTCCCGCTTATCCAGTTCAACCTGGTCCGAACGTTCGTATTCCACGGAAAAAGGAAGATTGGTTTGACTGAGGATAAATTCTTCCCGCACCCTGACCAACCGGATGTTTCCATCGGACGGCACTGGGGCATCGGGCTGTGGGATGCTGTAATCCAACCCCTGCAGTGCCAGCCCGGCTTCGGTTAATACTTCCGCCACATTCTCAGCCGCAGATCGCACCTTAATTGTCTCGTCTTTCATCTGGATGTTATATTCCCTGGCACGCTCAATTTCAACCGGAAGATCACCCTCAATTATTGTGTCCGGATCAGGTGAAATTCGATCCCCTGGTTGAATTTGGATGCCATTTTCCGCTAAAACCTGGCTTAATGTTTCCGCACTGGAAATGATTTGTGAAATCTCACCAGCGTCATTGAGGTCAATTTTCACCGCTTTCCGCACCACCAGATCATATTCTCCCTCGTAGGGCAATAATTGATCTTCAGGCAATTTTTCTCCCGACATAAGGAGTTGATCCCTGTTTCCCAGGACAATTCCAGCTATTTCGAGAATTTTCCTGGGGGATCTCTCGGCCGTCAGCAACTCAATTTTCTTATTCTGTGGATATATCTGAATTTTTACTGGCCGTGCCAGGTCGATCTTAATTTCACCCACGCCCCATAGCAGGCTCTCGCCCGGAGGAGTAACCTGATCTTCCGCGCTCAATTTAAAACCATCTTTTTCCAAGGCTTTTGACACCGTTAAGGCATTGGTATTCAAGTATCCTTGCTCCCCATTGATCGTCACTGGAATCGATCTGGGTATAAAAATCAATCCAATCACTGAAATCAGTATCAATACCGCCCCTATGAACAGGTATTTTCGTTTCTTCATAAAGTCGATTCTAATCGAAAAGTGGAAAAAAATCAGGCGCCATTTCTGACGCCTGTGTGCCGAGTCACAGAATCGAACTGTGGACACCACAATTTTCAGTCGTGTGCTCTACCAACTGAGCTAACTCGGCTTAATGTCGACGATTCTAACCGTTCGCCCAAAGAATGTCAAGCAAATCAAGCGCGTAGAAACCTATGGCACCAATTCAATCTCTGTTGGATTAATCTCACAAACCTCGGCAGCTTTTTTGATAAATGTAGCTTTGTCGGTCGTTAAATCTTTGACGACCAGGCGTAAATGAAAACCGCCATCCGCCATGGTTGTGTTTACAGAGCGCACAATATTGCCGTCCAGATCGGAAATTAAACCGGCTAATCGAGCCAGCAACCCCGGTTTATTGGCATACGAGCCAGATTGGATGTTGATGGTTGTCCAGCTCAAATCCGTTCTGGACATCCCCACTTCGTCCATATTATTAGCGATATCCGCCAGGCGGATAGCTCCGCTTCCGACCGCTGCGTATAAATCCTGCAAGTTTGCTGCGCTGGTGGCTTCCAGTAGCTGGGTGATTCTTTCCGGATACAAAGATTGGATATCTTCTAATGCCATGATACCCCGTATTTTCAAGATCTCATCCAGTTTTTTTCTACCATTCTCCGCCGCCCGGCGCAAATCCTCCATTGCTAACACCGATCTCAGGATACGTGCGGTAGCCGGATTGACAAATTTCAACCAGCTAGTGTCCGGTGGAATCCGGGTCGTACTGGTAATCACCTCCACCAGGTCGCCAGGCTTCACCTTATCTGATAACATCGCCAGGTTTCCATTCACCATAACCCCGCTGATCTTATCCATTAAAAATTCCTGCTGGATTGAGGCAACTGCATCCAGCACGCTGGAACCTTCCGGAAGAAAGCGCGCTCCTCCGGTTGGGGTAAACACCTCAACCGGCCGGTAATCACTGATGTCTTTGCCATTTTTCAAGGCGTATATAACCCCCCAGGTATTTTCCCCCTCCATTTCTTCGGTTGCGATGGCAACTTCGATAGCGCCATATTCCGGCAGCCAGACAGTTACCTGGAGGGCTCGGTATCCGTTCTGTGGGTGAGCGATATAGTCATCAAAACGATTCTGATCCAGGTATGGGCCAAAAAAGCGGTTGACATGCGCCAACAATGTATAGGCGTGAATTGGGTCAGGATCATCCAGAATCATGCGAAAGCTTACCAGATCATTAAGCGCTTCAAACGAATCCATAGAGGACTTTCGTAAACGAGCCAACCGCCTTATCTTCTGCCAGGCTTGCCAGTAACCATTCACTGTGATGGAAATTTTCCCGCTCAAACCGGCATTTTCCATCAACCTGGCCAATTGTTCGAGCATATTGTTCAAGAAGTCGACTCCCAGACGGCGGTCGCTATCAATTTTTTGGCGAATAAAAGTGTAAGTATCAGGCTCGGCGTGTGGGAAAGCCATGTCTTCCAGCCAGCGGCGCCAGCGATAGCAATTTAAAATGCCGGCTAATTTTCCATAAGCCCGAATCGCTTCGGTAGCTTTAGAAATTCGTTTTTTTTCCGGCATATGTTCCAAAGTAAGAACATTATGGCTTTTGTCTGCCAGTTTCACCAGAAAAACACCAGGGTCACGAAACCGGGCGATTTTCTGTAGAGTCTCAATATCACGCGAACTTCCATCTCTCGGGTTGCTGATCTTGGTGACCCCATCCACTATATGAGCCACTTCCATCCCCAGCATCCCCGGAAAGTGCTTGCGTATCATGTCAAAACTGCTTTCCTGGTCTTCCACGCTGTCATGCAGCAAGGCTGCGATTGTCCAGGCTTCTACACCGGCTAGTTGGTCAATCAACCCGGCTACCCACACACAATGGGTTTCAAAATAGGGTTCACCGCTTAAACGCAGCTGACCTTTATGCAGTTCCTTCCCCCATTCATAAGCTTCTCTGATAGCGGCTGTTCGGGGAACAAACTCCCCTGGTGAAAATTCTGAATTAAAGGTGGGCCGCATCTCTTTGATGGCTTCAATCCGTACCATATACTTCTCCTGCTTCTTCTCAACACAGAGAATATTTTCAAGTATACCGAAAATATTGGCTTTGAGGTAGTGCCCATATAATAATTTTGATTTTTTAAAAACTCGTTTAAAAATTCATCATTAAAACCCTTGCATTTTTTTAAATATCGTGTAGAATATAACTAATCAAACGCCTGGGTGCCCCCCTCACCTTGGCGTTTGATCTTTAACCAGGAGATCAAATTGGCAACATTAAATTTTATATTCTTATCTTTACACAATGTGATTCGCTGGGTTTTCCTGGTACTGGGGATTGTGTTGATTGTGCGCTCTTTTTCTGGCTGGCTCAATAAAAAGGATTACCAGGAACAGGATAAACAACTTACCTCTTTCTTCACTGGCGTTTTTGATTTACAAATATTGTTGGGCTTAATCTTGTATTTTTCCACCGGTTGGGCTAAAACGCTGATTAACGCTGCTGGCGAAGTGATGAAAACTGCTTCCCTGCGTTTTTTTGCGGTCGAGCACTGGTTATTAATGGTTATAGCCGTCGTGATTGCACATATTACCTCTGCGCAGGTTAAAAAATCTGAAAAAAGTGCCCAAAAATACAAGAAAGCTGCCATCGGCTTTACAGTGGTTTTAATCTTAGTGCTGGCTTCAATTCCATGGCCAGGTATGGCTGCCGGGCGCCCCTGGCTGCGCTTTTTTAGCCTGGTCTTTTAAAGTGTGTTACAAAAAGTGCCGGTGATTAACCAGGCACTTTTTTATTTACTAATTGTTTTTAAAACCGCCATTAACTCATGGGTATCATGTAAAATCAAGTCAGCGCCTGCACGTTTTAATTCCTTTTCTGTACCGAAGCCGCACAATACCCCCACAGTTTGCGCACCAGCTGCTCTGCCAGCGCGAACATCCACGGTCGTATCACCTACCATCAGACAATTCGCTGGGGAAACACCCATCAGTTCTGCGGCTTTCACAATCGGATCTGGAAAAGGTTTGGTGTAAGTGCAGCTTTGGGCGGTCATTATCGCTTTAAAAAGATGACAGATTTCAAATTGTTCGAGGAATTCATGTGTACTTTTTTCATCTCTGGCACTGACAATTGCCAACGGATAGCGCTGGTAACAATATTGCAATAATTCCAACCCCTGGGGTACCATCCAGAATTGTTTTGGATTTCTTCCACCCTTTCGATGCATGACCCAGTTGTACAGGCGCGCCAATTCATCATCCAGCGTCAAGCGATCAAACAACTCCATAACCAGATTGCCCGGCGATTCCATCACCATTACCAGCCAGCGAGCTAAATAATTAACATCCCGTTGTGGTGAAATTTTCTTAAGGAAAGAAAAACGCCTGGCAAAGCTTTCAACCCAAAGATCATCTGTGTCACTTAAGGTACCATCCACATCGAAGCAAATTGCCTGAATCCGGTTGATATCCAAAGCCATACGAATTCCTTTATTTAAAAGCTGGGAAACCTGCCAAGACAGCAGTCATTAAAGCCTGGTCTGGGGTTATCACCCATAGAACCTGATCTACTTTATGGATAATAACAATCGATTGATTTTGCAGTTTCCATTCCACCCGTTCGCCTGAGCTCGTGGTTGCTGCTCCCCAGCGTTTTTTGCCATAATTAATAAAAGCTTTCCAATATTCATCTGCATCGGTTTGCGTATCCCATTGGCTGAGGGAGATCAAAGCATCCTGATCCTGGTCAGAATTATGATAGACCAGATACAAATCTCCTCCCCAACCTTCAGCGGCAGCAGAGGCTTCTCTCTCTGGTAAAGCCCAACTGGTAGAAAGTGGTTTCGCCAATAAGAGATAGGTGTACCATTCTCCCAGGGCATTGCGTTCGATCTCTTCCCAGCCATTTCCCAATACATGGGTGAAATCGTCCAGCTCAATTTTTACCGGTTTATCCTGCGGGTAACGCTCAGGATGCATGATCTGTTCTGTCGATACCGGGGGGTTTAAGTAAGCCTGATCAACAGCCGCAAAGCCACCTTGATCATGCAAACTTGTCACAAAATCCAGCCCTTGATTGTAGGGGAACAAAAAATCTTCCTTCAAGAATTCAGGTGTCGAATCATAAACCGGGCTTTCCATTTCGTTATAAAATTGCAGGATCTCCTGTTTATCTTTTAATGTAGAATAATCTAAAAACCATTGCATTTCCGTTAAGGATGCATCTCCTTCCACCAACGCAGAAATGGCTGCACAATATTCAGAGTCCAGTTTACAGGCATCCTCGTCCCAATTTAGCCCATTTTTCAGGTCGTATTTGGCATCCTGCATCGCATGGGTATACTCATGCGCGTATGTCATGCGTTCCGGTCCGGCGAATTTCTTACCCTGGATGACCACCATTTCTTTCGTATCATTATCATAAAAACCAGCAATTTGTTCGCTGTATAAATTCACGAACAGGTCATATAAATCAAAATCACGGTCCAACAAACCGAACAGATTAAAGACGATCGCATCCTGCTTAACATCTTTCTCTGTATAGTCAGCAAAAAAATCATCCATTACCCGTTGTTCTAATTGCTCGGGAGTAAAGAGCTTACGAATCATATCAGTCGCAGGAGGCAATCCCCTTAATTTGGAGACATCTTTTTCAATTCGTTTCATCTGGTTAAGCATCTCCGCAGGAATATTGGATTCATCCTGCGAAGAGGGTGTGCTTTCACTATTATCAGAAGGGGTGGAAGGCAGGTCAATCGTTGGCAAAGGTAGCGGTTCTTCGGTAGTGCGTTCGCCAGGCCTGGTTGGCTCGGTCCAATCCTGTACATCCGGCTCGCCCCAAATCTCGCTGGTAGGCTGTGATTTGATGATCGAATAGGCCCCCAGGGAGGTAAGCAACACAGCACAACAACACATTCCCACAATGATCAAACCAACAATTACAATAATCCAGACCGTTTTCTTTTCCATATCTGCTCTTTAATTTTGATTTACATAATTAATCGCGTAAAGTGCGTCTTCATAACCCGGGTGTTCGATTAACGCCTTTGTAAATGAATCCAAAGCTTCCTGCTTTCTTCCTTCCCGATATAAACCCCAGCCCTTCCATAAAAGAGCTTCCTCGGAATTCGGGGTACGCTGTAAGGCATAATCCACCAGAGCCATCAAATCATCCGTCCGTAAGGAATGGAAATAAGCCATAAAAGGGCTGAACTGGTAACGCAGCATGCGCTGTGGCCAACCAATTTCACGAGCCCGATCAAAAGCCAGAGTGGCATCCTGATATTCACTGAAATAGACCAGATTGGTACCTAAATTAAACCAGGCGTAGGTGTTGCTCGGGTCCATTTCCGTTTCGAGACGTGATTTATCCAGGGCTGCCTGCCGGTTAACATCGCGATCCCATTGATCACCCAGGATTGATTTGACCGTGCCTTCCTGTTGAGGGAAATAGATAACGATGTATACGTAGTTAAAAGTTTGCCATTGGCTGGTCAATAAATCGTAGGTGATCCAGCGATTGGCGCCATAATAGGAATCTTGCCCCAGAAAAGATTGTTTCTGATCGTCATATCCGTTTAACAGGAAATAATGACCAGCCCACCGATCGTCATTTGGCCAGTAGCTTTCGTCAAATTTGAAAGCTTCTTCAATCATTACTGGAATCCCAGCAGCGATCAATTCCTTTAAGGTATCCACGTCACCGCCCACACGGTAAACCGTCTGCAACCAGCCAGCATAATTACGAACATAATAGTCCAGCTCCTCCACGTTCACATTTCGGTCCTGAGGGATAGGTTTAATCTCATCCGAAATCGAGAACTGATCACCGTCCCAGCCGTAAAAACGCAAATACATTGCCAGTGTAGCTGGCCCGCAATTATTCATGTCCTGTTTCTCATATCCGGGTGAAGTGAGGATTACTTTCTCTGGCATGGGGGTACTGGTGGGTGTTGGTAAAGGAGTCTCAACCACGATTTCTGTTGCGGTCGACGTTGGCAGTGGCAGTGTAGCTGTCATGGTTGGCTGTACGGCGATGGGGGTGCTTTCTATTTGAGCGGCTGCATGCACAGCCGTAGGAACAGCATTGACCGGATTGATCACCCCGCGCGCATATGTCTGAAAAATCTCCCAGCGCCAGGCGAAACGTCTTTGGAACCCCGGCAAGGTAATAATCAAAAGGATAGCCGCTAAAATCAAGCCCGCGGCCAACCCATAAACTTTAATCGGTGTCCATTTGTTCATGGGGTCGATTCTACCAGCATTTTTTGAAATTTTGTGGAGTTCGTAAAAGATTCCAGAAGGGCTTAGTCTGAATGAGATTGCAGAAAGTTGATCAGAACGGGATTAACTTGGTCAGGTTTTTCATAGTGAGGCAGATGGCCGGCTTTCTCCACAAACAAATATTCGATGCCGGGCATGACCTGCATCAATTCGACGATTGCATCTTTTGATATGCTGCGATCTTTTTCTCCCCAGATTAATAAGCCCGGTTTTCCAGCGGTCGCTAATTGGCGATATTCGTCCAATGCATTGTACTTCACCAGGTTGCGAATGGTGGAAAGGATAGCGCGTTTAAAACCTTTGTACTGCATCTGAACATGGTATTTTTCTTCCCAATCCGGATAATTCCTGGGCTGATAAAAATCATTCATTTGGGAATTTGGCAGATAATAAGGCACCAGATAAACACCCACCACCCATTCCCCAAGAACAGGAATATTCATAGGAAAAATATCTTTATCGCTGACTGGCAGCACTTCCGGCGCAACAAAGGTAATACTTTTAATCACATCTGGATTTTGGTTGGCAAAAGCAGCTACAACCGGGGCGCCCATGGATAATCCCATTATGTGAAAAGACTGGTCAGGAATCAATTGTGTCCTTAACTGGTTTAATTGTTTTACAAAAAAGTCCAGGCTATATTCTGCCAGCGGACGATCTGAATATCCTCGCCCAAATAAATCGTAACGCAGGACTCGAAAACCTGCCAATTTTAATGCTTCTACCGTTGGATCCCAGACATAATAAGGCACCGAAAAGCCGTGTACCAGCACTACCACTTCTCCATCTTCCGGGCCGGATAATTCATAATGGACATAACCATCCGACAATTTAATAAACTCTCCGGGAGCCTGGCTGTGAGCAGTTTCGTTCAGACTATTCTTCTCCGGATTAATCACCAGAAAAAACACTAAAGCCAATAATATGATCAGATCAAAAAGAATAAAAATTCGAAATAGCTTTTTTGTGTTCATTGTTTAGAGCGTCCCCGGAATCAAAAATTTTTATGCCACGGCATGGAAATTGATCAAAAATGCAGCTTATATCTATTTATTATAAAACACGCCGCAAGTTTGTGAGTCGAAAAGGTGAAATTTCAATTTGGACTATTTTGGTCCCGGATTCCACGTCACCAATTCAGTCAAATTGCGGAATTTGGATAATACTCCCACTTTACATATAAAAACAGGTGTTCCTAATCAGTATTTCATGAAAATAGAACCAATACAACTATGCCACTCCCACTTTTGATGTTATTTTAGGTTTATCAGCATTCGCAGAATTTCACTAAAAAAGTGAAGCGGATATTTTTGGTAGAGATACCATGTTAAAATTTCTAGGATAAGAAAACCTGTTGTGAGGATATTACCGTGATCAATAAAATCGAATTCTCTGCCAAAAATCTTACTTCCAATGCCGGGTTATTTCTACTGCTCGAACATGCCAACAATAATGGGATTTTTGACCTGATTGATCACGATCTGGTGTTTGACAATTCATCGACCAACAAAATCAAAATAAACCATATCAAGCCCATGCTGTGCGGGAACTTCATTGGGATTGATAAGCTGGAACGATTGAAATTACTGCAAAGTGATCCCCTGATTAATGAATTTGCCATCTCGATCAAAGAACCAGAAACGGTATCAAGATTTTTGGGGAACTTCAGTTACAAAACAACCCAGATGCTGAGTGAAATCAACTTCAAGGTCTTCAAAAAGCTGCTGCGAAAGAGCAACCTTAAAGTCGTCACTATTGATATTGACAGCAGTGTGATCAATGTAGAAGGCCACCAGGAAGGGGCAGTTAAAGGATACAATCCCAAAAAGCCTGGGAACAACTGTTACAACATCCAATTTGCCTTCTGCGATGAATTAAAAGCCTATATCACCGGATTTGTACGAAGTGGAAACACTTATACTGCAAACGGAGCGGCTGAAATGATCAAAGAAATCATTGCTCATATTAAAACTAAAACCGATGATTTAGAAATCCTGTTTCGCATGGACAGCGGCTATTTCGACGAGGAAATTATTGAAGTGATCGAATCAGCTGGTTGCAAGTATTTGATAAAGGGTAAAGAGTATCCAACGCTCGCTTCTCAAGTTACAGCACTAACCATTTCATTCACGCAAGGTGATGAAGGCAGGGAAACAACTGAGCTTGTTACCAAACTGGATACCTGGGACAAAAACCGAAAGTTTGTCGTCTCTCGCGTATTGAAACCAGAAAAAGACAGGTTGCAATTATCCCTTTTGGAAGGTGATGAATATGAGTACTTTTACTTTGTGACCAATACCGAACTGCCTTCAGAAAAAGTAGTTATTGCATATGAAAAACGCGGCAATGCTGAAAATTACATCAAAGAAGCTAAGTATGATATGGCGGTAGGACACCTTCTGCTCCAATCTTTTTGGGCAAACGAAGCCATCTTTCAGTTGATGATGCTGGCTTACAATATATTTTTGTTGTTTAAGATGGACTTTGCAAATGGAACGGAATACCGGCAGCAAATCAAAACCTTTCGCTTGAAGTACATATTTCTGGCCGGGAAGATCACCAGAATGGCAAGGAGTGTTGTGTTGAAACTCTCAAAAAAATATCCTTATCAAGAGATCTATGCAAATTGTCTTTCCTGAAAAAACACGTTTTTATGTCCCAACCTGTTGTTTGTATTTAAGCAAGGCCGAGAAAAATCATTTTCTACATCCGATTTTATGAAATGGATCGATAAATTCGCTTGACAATGCAGGAAACCACCTAACCTTAAGTGTGTTCAGCCACAACTATCACCCTTCTGGGGTAAATTTGTTGGCAAAAAATATTAGACGTGGATTTTCGGATATATAATGTTCATATGGGACTATATATAGCTAAATATACTGCAAGATGGCGTGTTAATCACTAGTTGGGCTGTGTGCCAGAAATGAGTCCGAAAAAGCACAACCGAAAAAAATGAATTTGTAGATTTCGCATAATTCAATATTCACCAAATTTGTTCAAAAGGAGAATAATTCTATGTTTCGGTTTCACTACCTAAAAGTTGTTGTTGCTCTCTGTTTGATAACAACAATAAGTCTATTTTTGTCGCCACTTGCTAAGGCTCAAGCGGAGCAAGCGATTGTATCTAAATCAGAGGTAGGGTTACTTTTGGATGATTACAGTCAATACATGGCTACAGGTAACACATCACAAAAAACATTTTATTCTGACCAAATAAACACATTGATAGCAGAAAGGCAAGATTACTATAGCGAGTTCTTTACAGTTGGCTTACATTCTCAATTAATTTCAATCGAATCAAATTTTTTAATGAATGATGCCGGTATATCTAGAACTGGTGATACAACGACTGTCACCATATTGGAAGTGGTATCGTTGCATGGTCAATATGATTTGGAGTCTGTTAACGATTATCCTTTGCTCCTTGCCGCTGAATGGGCGATTTCTAAATCTGATAACGAATCCGTGCAACAAAATTTAAGACACTATATTACAACAATGACAGATTACATTAAGGAATCTCTTTCTCGTGGTGTCACAATTGTATTTCGAATCAATCATAATATTGGCATTGAGGACAGAAACGGCAAACTTCAAATCGTAAAAGATGAATTTACTGACAAGGGAATTGATATAGGGGAAGGCTTTGATAACGTAAATTGGACCAATGGACACCCTATAAGAACAAAACCAGATTTAACTTTAATGCCGGATCACGAAATTTACAATACCCCGATTGAATCTTTAGGAAAACTATTGCATGACGACTATACAAGAGCCTACGGGGATATCCCAACAGTTGAAGCCACTGCGAGCTTTACATACAACAGAACGGCAGCAAAGAATTATGCAAGAACTTATGTTGTGAACACTATTAAAAAATGTCCATATGACACTAGCATCTACATGGACACCAAGTATTACAATACAACTTATAAGAATGTCTGGAGTGTTACAACAACCACTTGTAATGATTGTACCGATTACGTTTCTCAAGCATTGAGGGCAGGAGGGTTTCCAACAGACTCTACTTGGAATCACTCAGGGAGTGGTTCTTATACTTGGAATGTGTTTGACTTTAGTACAAACCCTCAAGGTTTAGCACATTATCTGTTGAACACAAAACAAGCAGTGGAGGTGTATTCTTCATACATCTCATTGCTATCGGGTGACTTGATGTATACGAATGGTATGCATGTAGTGATGGTCACAGATGTTGCACCTAATAGATTCAGCGGACATACAAATGATCGTTATAACTATCCATACACATCGTCGTTGAAACATTTCTGGCATATAAAGAATTCGATTCCACAAGAGATAAAGCACCCCTGTAGTTTTGATGTTTTCAATTCTACAGGGCTGTTAGATTTTAAGCATGAATTTGAAGAGTAATGATATGAAAGTTAAGTTTGGTTATCTTCTTTGCTTAGTTTGCCTATTCTGTATCATCTTTTCAGGATGTGCAAAAACAAAACCATCTACAAGTATTACGATGGTAACACCAACAGCAACATTAATTGAATCTACTTGGGCAGAGTTTTCAAGTTATTTTACTTCAAATGTGGGAAGAATAGAATATAGTTTTCAGTACCCGGCAGAGTGGTATATCTATCCAGGTTCCACGAGAAGTATTTCAGGGTTAGAAGGCGAAACTTTAATTCAAAGTTTTTCCAAAGTGAGCAGTAATATAGAATATCAACCCCCCGATTCTATTATGTTAAAAATTTACGCCCTTCCTTGTGCAACTACCCAAGAAGGATGCGATGTTTCCAGCCTAGATACCATTCCTATCACAGAATCTCTGGAAGGAACAAAAACAATACAATATCTTGCTGGAAATACGGTGTGGACTGTTTTCTTGTATACAGAGAACTATCGCTTTATGATGGAAGGATACTTAAAAGGTGAATACAACGAAAGTAGCGAACAGATTAGGCTCCTAGATAAGATTGCATCTACTATAAATATAAAGTGAACACAGCCCAACAAAGTTAGCAGCGGACGGGCGGAGGCAAAGCCCCCGCCCAAAGGGATTCTGCCTTGGTATAATTTTCGCTTTTTTTGTTATAATAGCATCCATGAAATATCACATTTGGACTGAAGGATGCCAGATGAATGTAGCCGACTCAATGCGTGTGGCTTCCTCCTTAGAAAAATTAGGCTACCATAATACGGAAAAACCAGCGGAAGCCGATGTTATTATCCTCAACACCTGCGTCGTCCGCCAAAGTGCAGAAGACAAAGCGGTGGGACGCTTAAGTTCATTAAAACCGCTTAAAATGAAAAACCCCGATCTGGTGATTAACCTGATGGGCTGTATGGTGGGGGTCAAGAATAATCCCCGTTTGAAAAAACGCTTCCCCTATGTGGATGTTTTTTCACCTCCTTCGGACCCATTGCCCTTAATCAACCATTTATTGGAAAAAGAAGGCCAGATCCTCTCTGAAACCGAAACACAGACTCGTTTTGCCTACATGGATGGTGATCTCCTGATCCCGGACAACCAGGAAGGTAACCTGATCTCCAGTTTTGTGCCAGTCGTCTTAGGCTGCTCGCATGCCTGCACCTATTGCATCATCCCTTACCGTCGTGGAATTGAGAAGAGCCGTCCTCCGGAAGATATTCTGGCTGAATCACGGGCATTGGTGCAGCAAGGTGTCAAGGAGATCACCCTGTTAGGCCAAATCGTGGACCGTTATGGCGCCGATCAGGAAGATTACCCCACCCTGGCAGGTATCTTACGCCGTCTGCATTCGATTGAAGGACTGGAACGTATTCGTTTCCTTACCTCCCATCCCAATTACATGACCGACGAGCTGCTTAAAGTCGTTGCCGATTATCCCAAAGTGATGCCACACATCGAAGTTCCGATTCAGGCGGGCAACGACCAGGTGCTGGAAAATATGCGTCGTGGTTACACCAACCAGCAATACCGCGAATTGGTAGCCCGAATCCGTGAGCATGTACCCGGAGTTTCCATCGCGACCGACATCATCGTTGGATTCCCCGGTGAAACCGAGGAACAATTCCAGAATACTTACGACCTCCTGGCTGATCTTAAGCTGGACGTCGCTCATCTGGCACGTTATTCACCTCGTTCCGGTACGGTTAGCGCCCGACGAATGGAAGATGATGTGCCTGATGAAGAAAAATGGCGCCGATTCCGCTTACTGGAAGATTTACAGGAATCCATCGTGGCAGAAATTCACGCCGGCTATCAGGATCAGATTGTACCAGTAATGTTCGAGGAAATGAGCAAAAAAGGCCGTTGGCGCGGACGCACGGAAACCAACAAGCTGGTTTTTGCAGAAAGCCCGGATGACTTGCGTGGAATGATACTCCCAGTGCAAATAGATTGGGCCGGCCCGTGGTCAATGCTCGGCCATCTCGCTGATTGAAAAAGTATTTATTAATTTTTCTCGTTTTAATTGTTATTCTAGGATCTGCCCTGGCCTATTACTTTTTAATCGACCGTTCCGGCACAACCTGGCGATCGACCCGGGTGATGGAATGGATCCGCCACCCGAACGATCATCCCGAATGGGCAGTTCAAGCTGGAGAACAATGCGCGGGCGCTCCTTTTAAAATGCCTACTCATGGTTTTATCGGGTTTTTGTGGAGTGACTCTTTCCGGCCCGGTCATCACCATAGCGGTCTGGATATCTTCGGGGGCACCGCCGTTGGCATCACGCCAGTCTATTCTGCCTACGATGGTTACCTGACACGCCTGCCAGATTGGAAATCCACCGTAATTATCCGCATTCCTTCCGATCCTTTAATGCCCGAACGGCAAATCTGGACTTATTACACTCATATGGCTGATGAGGATGGCAATAGCTTCATCGTTAACGAATTCCCTCCTGATACCCATGAAGTCGTTATCAAAGCTGGCACCTTGTTAGGTTACCAGGGCAATTTCTCCGGCACGCCAGGAAATCCCACCGGGGTGCATCTGCATTTCTCGATTGTAAAAGATGATGGAAACGGTTCTTTTTTGAACGAAACCAGAATAGATAACACGCTCGACCCTTCACCCTATTTCAACATGGCCTTGAATGGTAAACAATCCCCGCCGAAAATTCCTCTTTGTCCTTCATCAAATACGATAAACTAATTCTGCCTTAGAAATTTTTCCGTTTTATAATAAGGGTCAGCAGAAAATCCGGATTTATTATTTTTTTTAGTGGGAGTTGGTATGCTTTCATATCGGGATTTAATAATTGGCTTTCGACAATTAGAAATTTCTCCGGAAAATCCAATTATCGTGCATGCTTCACTTTCATCATTTGGGGAAATACGTGGTGGTGTTGAAACCTTATTCGGGGCTCTACTCAATACCTTTTCCTCCATTTTGACGCCAACATTCACCTATAAAACGATGATTATCCCGGAGGTTGGGCCAGAAAATAACGGGATTGACTATGGATCAGGAAAAAGTCTCAATAAAATGGCTGAATTTTTTTCAGCAGATCTGCCGGCAGACCGCTTAATGGGCGTGTTAGCAGAGAAAATTCGCACATATCCAAAAGCTGTGCGCTCTAATCATCCCATTCTTTCATTTGCTGGAATTAATCTACCAGAAGCAATTCATTCACAATCCCTGGAAAATCCACTTGCCCCAATTCAATGGCTGCATGACCATGAGGGAGCCATTTTGCTGTTAGGAGTGGATCAGACCGTCAACACCAGCATTCATCTGGCGGAACAGTTAGCTGGCAGAAAATCATTCATTCGCTGGGGGCTCACCCGGAATGCTATTCTTGAATGTCCCAATTTCCCTGGTTGTTCCAACGGCTTCAATAAAGTGGAACATTACCTTTCTCATTTAACCATGGCAACCCAAATTGGAAAAGCAACAATTAAAGTAATTTCAATATCCGAACTGTTCGCCACACTCATTCCAATAATTCAAAAGGATTTACTGGCATTTTTATGCGAACAGCAATTTTGCGATCGTTGTAATTCAATTCGCTTTGACAGCCAGCTTTTAGCGAATGTTAAAACTGATTGAAAACTGTCTTTATGCTATACTATTTCTCATGAGATCTCATTAGGTATGGAGAAGAAAAATGAGTTTTATCTCTTTTCCTTCTGATTATGATTGCAATAATAAAAGATTTTAGATTGTTTCCTACAGGTGAATTATGAGCGATCACAGCCCTCTCACTTCCTTGGATTTAATCCTGAAAATAAGCCGGGAACTTTCCACCACCCTGGAATTAGAAGCAGCCTTATCCAAAGTGATTCAGTTGTCAATGGAGAATGTCGGCGCGGAAAGAGGCAGCCTGATTGCTGTAAACAATACCCTGGAACCGATTACAGCCGCCATCTTCGCTGATGGACACCTGGTCCCTTATACCCTGGATCAGGTTCGTACCATCTTAACCTACGGACTGGCTGGTCAGGTTATTAAAAGCCAGAAACCTGTTTGGATCAAAGATACCAGCAAAGACGAACGTTGGTTGCAAAGGCCTGATGATGCTGCTAATAAAACCGGAGCGAAGTCCGCCATTTGCATCGCCTTGAAGGCCCGTGACCAGTTGGTAGGCGTGTTAACCATCGTTCACCCAAAACCCAACTTTTTTAATGAAGCCCAATTTGAATTATTGCAATCCATCGCTGACCTGGCAGGGATCACCATTCACAATGCGATTTTGTACGCCTCCCTGACAGAAAGTAATCAACGCTATCAGGAACTCTTTGATGATAGTATCGACCCAATCATCATTACCGATTGGGATGGAAACGTTATTGAAGCCAACAAGCAAGCCCGGAAATGGCTTGGATCGAATCTCCCCACACCTTTTCGGTTTCGAATTCAAGATGAACTGATGATTAATTTTGAAGAAGTGGGAGAAAAGTTCGTCCATATTCAGGATGGGAACACCAAAAACTTTGAATCAGAATTTCTATGCCCCAGTGAAAAGATCATTCCGGTCGAGATTCATGTTCGCAAAGTGATCATTAACGAAAAAGAATTGATTCAATGGACATTAAGGGATATTTCCGAACGTAAGGCTCTGGATACGATGCGGGAAGATCTGATGTCAATGATTTACCATGACTTGCGTTCCCCCCTGGCGAATATCATTTCCAGTCTGGATATCCTGGATACGTTGTTACCAGATAATGCCAACATTACACCAGTTTTTCAGATTGCAGTTCGCTCAACAGAACGGATGAACCGGCTAATCAACTCTTTGCTGGACATAAAACGTCTGGAGGCAGGTCAATCGATCGTCAATTCAAAGGAGTTAGATCTCAATACCCTCATTCAGGAGTCGGTTGAGGTAGTGGAATCGACCGTTAAAAGTAAGCGTCAAATTCTGGAGTTGAAAATTGAACCAGATATTCCCGCCATTCAAGGGGATGAGGGAATGTTAAAAAGAGTCGTGATCAATATCCTCGAAAATGCGATAAAATTTACACCGCTGGAAGGAAATATTACTGTTGCTGCCCAGGCAAAAAACAATCAGGTCGTTATTTCTATTAAAGATAGCGGACCCGGAATTCCAGATGAAGGAAAAGATCGAATTTTTAACAAATTTACCCGCCTGGATGCCAAATCCTTTCCGAAAGGAATTGGATTAGGTCTGGCCTTCTGCAAGCTGGCTGTCGTTGCCCATGAAGGGAAAATCTGGGTCGAAAGCCAGGTTGGGCAGGGTAGCGAATTCATAATCGAATTACCGCTAAAGAAAAACTAACTTTAGATCGAGGAAAAATGCAGGAAATTGTTGATCGCGTCTTTATTGAAACTCATTACCCCGGTGTTACCCTGGGAGCTATTGAACGGGAACATGGGCTAATTCTGGTGGACTCCCCCTTTCGGCAGGATGATACGCGTTCCTGGCGCTCTTCTTTATTAAATCTAGGAGGGGGAATCGCTCGCATTCTGGTACAAATGGACGCTCATATTGATCGCTCCATGGGCGCCAAAGCCATGGAATGTACCATCCTCTCCCATATTGAAGCCGCAAATATTTTTCAAAACCGGCCTGCCTCTATCAAAGCCCAGGCGATTGATTCGGGAGCAGAATGGGAAAACTATAATGGGTTGGGGAGCATTCGTTGGGGGACCCCCCATATCACATTCAGCGAACACATGACCTTGCACTGGGATCCGAATCCGGTTGAATTGGAATACCGTCCAGGAATCGCTTATGGTTCTATCTGGGTCGATCTTCCTGTAGAAAAAGTTCTCTTCTTTGGGGATGCAATTCTTAACAAACAGACTCCGTTTCTAAGTGATGCCGATCTGCCAGTCTGGATTGGTCATTTGAAGTCTCTCTTTTCCCCCAAATATCAGGATTATTTTCTGGTCAGCGGACGCTCCGGCCTGGTCACCCTGGAAGAAGTTCATCACCAGGTTGAATTTCTTTGGGAAGTCAACGAAAAGGTAACAGAGTTGGGCAGCCATAAAGCTTCTTTAGATGCTGTCAGCAAACTAGTACCAGATTTGATGAAGAAGCTGGTAAACTTGCCAGCCAAACAATACGAATTACAGGAAAAACGTTTGAGTTATGGGCTGCAAATGTACTACGCCCAACGTTATCTGGAAAAATCGCTTAAAAAAGAGGTAAATTGACCACAGTTAACCGAATAGAAAATAAGGGGGTTGTGAATCCGCAATCCTACCAACCCCTGGTGTATGCCACCCGCGGAGATATTGTGGAATCCATTCATTGGGGCGCCATCGCTATTGTTGATCATTCTGGAAAACTAGTGGCATCTTATGGTGACCCGGAACTGGTAACTTTCTTGCGCTCTTCCTCAAAGCCTTTTCAGGCGCTTCCTTTAATAGAGCTGGGTGGTGCGGAACGATTTAATCTAACCCAACGGGAAATCGCACTTACATGCGCCTCGCACCGTGGGCTGGACATGCATGTGGAAGTCTTGCAGGGTCTCCAATCAAAAATAGGGGTTCAGGAAGCCGACCTGAGTTGTGGAACGCATCCAGTCAGTGACAAAGCCACCGCTGAAGCCATGCTCTTGCGCGGTGAAAAACCTGGGCAAAACCGGCACAATTGCTCCGGAAAACATACCGGATTTCTGGCGCAGGCTGTTCTTCGGGACCTCTCAAAAGAAAACTATATTCAACTCGATCATCCTGTTCAGGAATTAGTTTTACAAACCTTTACTGAAATGGTTCATCTCCCCCGGGAAGCGGTTCACATCGGGATCGATGGTTGCTCCGTTCCAGTTTTTGGGATTCCTTTAAGGAATGCCGGCTGGGCGTTTGCCAGTTTGTGCGACCCTGTCAATTTACCTGCGCAAAGAGCAACTGCCTGCCGAAAGATCACAACCGCCATGACCTCCGCCCCTGAAATGGTCGCCGGACCCGGTCAATTTGACACAGAACTGATGCGGGTTGGGCGCGGAAAAATTATCGCTAAAGGGGGAGCCGAAGGTTACCAGGCAATTGGTCTTTTACCAGGCGCCTGTGGTCCTGATAGTCCGGCACTGGGCATTGTCTATAAAATTTCTGATGGGGATGGCAGTAATCGTGCTCGCCCCGTTGTAGGAATTGAAATCCTGCGTCAGCTAAAAGCATTGGATGCTGAACAGATTGCTGCATTGGCAGAATTTGATCAACGCCCTATTCAAAACTGGCGGAAACTAGATGTAGGCCAATTAAAGCCAGACTTTCAATTGAATTTTCATCATTAAAGAAAAAAGGAGACAGAAGCGATGGAACAGGATCTTGATTCTTTAAAAGTCAAAGCAATGACCATCTATAATCGACTTCTGGATCGGTTCGGGATGCCGGATTGGGAAGGTGAAATGCCCGCCATGGACGTGCTGGTTGCCACCATTCTTTCCCAAAACACCAATGATAAAAATCGCGATTTGGCGTTCACTGCACTCCAGAAAAAATTCAAAACCTGGGAAGCAGTGCGGGATGCTAACGCAGATGAAGTCATTGATGTGATTCGCCCGGCCGGGCTTGCCAACCAAAAAGGACCCCGCATGCAGCACGTTTTACGCAGCATCACAGAAGAACGTGGAAAACTGGAGCTTGACTTCCTAAAAGAATATTCCGCGGAAGATGCCCTGGCTTGGTTAACTCAATTCAATGGGATAGGCCCAAAGACCGCATCCATCGTGATGCAATTTTCTCTGGGAATCCCGGCTTTCCCAGTTGACACGCATGTCTATCGAGTCACTGGCCGGTTGGGGTTACGCCCCGAGAAAATGACCGCCGATCAGGCACATGCCCATCTGGAAAGTTTGTATCCGCCCGAAACTTACGGTCCGGGACACCTCAACCTGATCCGCTTAGGGAGAGAGATCTGCCACGCCCGTAAACCCGATTGCGCACATTGCCCGTTAACTGATCTGTGTATTTATTATCGGGATGTGATCAAACCTCAAATGGATGCTCAGAACGCTTCCGGAGTAACTTGATCCAATTGATTGAGCCAATCTGCCTGTTCACCTATTAATTGCGGAAATTCATTCCAGTTTACCCAGAAAAATTGGAAGGTATGACCCTGATCAGATTGTATCTGCCAGGTATCCTGGGTTTCTTCTTCAACCCGCAATAAATAAAAGGTGCGTAGAATTTCGCGGGTAAGGGCATCACTTGGCAGCCAAGCATCTATCGCATTTAAAAGAGTCGGGGGGTCCTGATTAAAATCGTAATCTTCATATTTTATATGCGTGAAGCCCACTTTGCGCTCGAATGTTTGGAGTTTTAACCCTCGGGAACATAAAGGTCCAATGCGTTTAGCCGCCTGAGCCGGCCATGCAAAGCAGCGCAAAGTCGTCAAAAGGACAGCTTCATTCTGACCAAGAAAAAGAGTCGTATCACCTAATTTTTTTAACAAGGTTAAGCGTTGTAAACCCGTTTCTTCCCTCACTTCGCGCAGAAGGGCATTTTCGGACGTTTCATTTTCTTCGACTGTCCCGGCAGGAATTTGAATTCCAGCAGTCGGATGTTTAAATACCAAAAGTTGGGGAATATCATTTTTCTTTCTAACAATAAAAGCGGTTACTTTCTCAATCATTATTTTCCTGCCACCCGAACAAGCGTTTTAAATAAAGCAAAGGCTGCCGGCATATCATCCGCTTGAAAACTAATCAGTTTTCCGGATAATCGTGTTATTCCTGGAATAATTTGCACGTAATCTGCCATCTCGGTCGATTTCAATTCAATCTCAATCCGAACCGGTTGATTAACATGAAACACCGCCGGGCCTTGTCCGTTCTGAAATGCTTTAATCGCCCGGCTGGCGCCTTCTTTAATCCGTTTTTGTGCCTCTTTGGGATGCAGGCAGTTGGCAGTATAACGCCCGGTAGATTGTTTCACCGCCACAGTCTCTATTCCCGGAATCAATTCCTGCGCTTCCTGGCAAACGGCCTGATCACCGCTAAGCAACAATACCGGCACATCGAAATGACCACACAAAGCCGCATTGAGACCTGTCTCGCCGACCTGGATTTCATTCAACCAGACGTTTCCCACCACCTGATTAGACCAGGTATGATCCAGTAAAGCCGTTTGGGTTCCAGCGCGTGCATGAAACCCTATAAAGAAAACAGCATCTACAGCCTGATCAATCCCCTGAACAGCAGAAAAATTGCTGGGAGTACCACTATTTAAAGTCGCCCGCGCATCAAGTAATTCAATCATAATGTTATCAGCGTTCCAATGTCCATCAGAAACGATCACCTGATCGACCCCCGCTTCCAACGCGCCAGCAATCGCTGCGTTGACATCCTCGGTCATAATTCGACGGAACCTCTGCCATTCTGAAGTGCCTGGCTTAACCTGGTCCCAATTGATAACTCCACTGATGCCTTCCATATCGACAGCGATTAATAATTTCATTTCTTCCCTCAATGGTTTTTCAGTAAGTATACTATGAGCCATGGCAGGCATGGATATTTTCTGATAATAATGATCATTGAACTCTGATTGACCATTTTCCAGGATTTTATAACCGGTAGTGCATATAAAAAAATTATTAATATCAGCTACTTTCTCTTGTTTTTTCCTTTTAAAGTGTTACAATTTCGATTCAAAGTGAAAAGAAATTAAGTAGAGGTAAGAAAATGCCAGTTTATACCTATCGGTGTGATAATTGCGGCGTACAATTTGACAGAAGACAATCGTTTACCGATCCGGTTTTAAAAATTTGCCCGGATTGTGGAAAAAAGACTTTACATAAGGTTTATACACCCGTGGGTATCGTATTTAAAGGGTCAGGTTTTTATGCTACCGACCATCGTTCTCCTTCAGGACAGAATTCGTCCAAAACCAGCCACGAAGAAAAAAGTGCCAGCAGTAGTTCATCAGAAACTTCCGCCAGCACTTCCACCAGCACCCCTGCCACTGAAAGTAAATCTTCAAAATCTTCATCCGCCAGCAATTCCAGCACCTCATAAAAAAATCATTTGTGAATCTTTAAAACCCGGTTTATCGGGTTTTTTTATTTATAAAGGAAAGGGTTATAATTCCACCCGGATAGCTAAAATGATTCATCTAAAAATGATCAAAAACGGGAAGATTGATTGAAAAAGATAGGATTTGATAGCAATTTACGTCTGTTTTGATAGTCCTTGTCGGACGAACTCTTATATTCTGAATGAGGTTTTTATGAGCAAGAAACATGAAACCAGAAAACAATACCGTCTTACAGCAGATGAACGTGCACAAAGACGTCGCCAGATAATATTTGGCATTTTTGCGGCGATATTGATCATCTCCTGGATTGCTTCGATGATTGCCGTGCTGTAAGACCCATTAGGAGCATATGATAAAAAAAACTTCCCGATTTTTGATTACAGGCTTAATCATTGCCTGGCTGGTGGACTTCCTTTTCTATAAAAAAGTCTTTGGCATCGCCTTTAGTGTATGGATTGTGATTGCTATCATTGGCTTATTCGTCACCAGCTATCTGGAAAAAGTAAAACCACACAGATTGTCCTATCCATTAGCAGCCTTAAGTATCGGCCTTTCAACGGCCAGCTTCATCCGCGCTGAACCATTCACCCAGACAATTTCAGCATTAAGTAGCCTGGCTTTTTTAATGCTGCTAGCCATTACTTTCACGAATGGAAACTGGCCCTATTTTCGGTTATTCGATTACATCATTCAGGGTTTTAAATGGCTGGGATATCTTCTCGCCCAATCTTGGGGAATTCTGTTCCAGAGTCCGAAAAACGTTGACTCATCAACCGGTCAGGAGCAAACATCCACTGAAATACCGTCATCCGGCAGGAAATCCGCCTGGCCGGTGATTCGGGGAATACTGATAGCGCTGCCGATTGTGTTGGTTCTGGCCGCTTTTCTGGCAGAAGCTGACCCCATTTTCAACCAGATGCTAAAAGATCTCCTAAAATTCTTCAAAATAGAGAATCTGGTTGAATACCTCTTTCGCTTGTTCTATATCCTTTGTCTGGCATATGTGTTTATTGGGGTTTTGGCTCAGGCTATTCATCCCAAAAAACAAGAAACGCGACCACAACCCAACCAACCTTCCTTTAAAAAGTTCCTGGGATTTGTGGAAACAAAAATTGTATTGATCAGCATCAATATCCTCTTTGTAGCTTTTCTGGTGGTTCAATTTCGTTACTTTTTTGGCGGAGAAGCCAACATCAATGCAGCCGGTTATACCTACTCAGAATATGCCCGCCGCGGTTTCGGTGAAATTATCACAGTAGCGGTTTTGAGCTTCCTGATCTATTATTTTTTCCACAGCATCACCCGCCTGGAAATGAATAACCAGAAACACCTGTTTTCTTTTCTGAGTGTGTTTATCTTTTTGCAGGTGCTGGTCATGCTGGCTTCCAGCTATCAGCGTTTGATGCTCTACGAGCAGGCTTATGGTTTCTCCCGGTTACGAACTTATTCACACCTTTTCTTACCCTGGTTAGCTCTCTTAATCCTGGCCATTATGGTTTTGGAAATCCTCAAGCGTCAGGGATATCTTGCTTTTAGCGTGATTCTGGTTGCTACCGGTTTTGTAGCCACTTGCATTGTCTTCAATATTGACGGTTTCATCGCCCGCCAGAATATTCAGCGAGCCACCCTTTCCTCGCGGGAAGGCTATTCGCTTGATTTTTACTATCTGTCTGAATTAAGTTCTGATGCCGCTCCGGAAATGATAACCGGTTATTTTTCCAATAACCCGGCCACCAAAGATTTGTTAGGGGCTAACCTCTCCTGTCGCTGGAATGCTCTAAAAAATCAAAAACCTATCCCCTGGGAATCTTTCAACCTTTCAAAGCTGAACGAAAAGATCCTGTTGGAAACTTACGCTCATGAATGGAATCAATATCCGGTGACTTTAAATAATAATGAATATCAGAGTTTTTACCAGCTCTATTCAGTTGATATTCAGGGTAAATCCTATAATTGCCCAATTTATTTTGACTGGAGAGAGGTGCGGTAGTAATACATTTGACCTCCCCGGGTTGTTAACTTTAAAAGCTTTGGCTTCAGACTTAACATGGTAAAATCGTCCTGATGAAACGATGGCAACTTTGGTTGGGGATATTAATCAGCGCAGTTTTGCTGTATCTGGCGCTTCGTGGCTTACAACTCGACCAAGTCTGGGAATCTCTAAAAAACGCACGCTATATCTGGTTATTACCGGGTATAGCGGTTTATTTTTTGGGTGTCTGGGTGCGCTCCTGGCGCTGGCATTATCTGTTAAGACCCTTGAAGAAAATCCCAACCCGGGTAATGTTTCCAATTGTCACCATCGGGTACATGGGCAACAATATTTATCCGGCGCGGGCTGGCGAGGTCTTGCGGGCGGTTATTTTGAAGCAAAGAGAGAATGTGCCGATTTCCGCTTCGCTGGCAACAGTGATCGTAGAACGTATTTTTGATGGCGTCGTCATGCTGGCATTTGTTTTCCTCAATCTGGGGGAATTGGCCAAATTAACCACCAGCTCAGGTATTGTTGGAAATATCCAGCAAATTGCATTTTGGGGAGCCATTGTATTCATTGGAGCTTTGGTCGCGTTTCTGCTGGCAGCCATGTTCCCCCATTTAACACAACGAATAGTTGATACTGTCATTCAAAAAATACTCCCGGAAAGATTTCGGGATAAAACCAGCCAGATCGCCAGTCGTTTTCTGACCGGACTGGAATCGCTGCGGTCCCCCCAGGAAGCTTTGATGATTTTCTTTACCTCCGTGTTGATCTGGCTGCTCGAAACCGGTAAATACTGGTTTGTGATGCATGCCTTTGACTTTGAGGTCAGTTTTTTTGCGCTGATGTTAATGAATGGGATCGTCAATTTAGCCACCACCATCCCATCAGCTCCGGGATATCTGGGAACTTTTGACGCCCCGGGCATCGCCTTGCTGAGCGCCTACGGGGTCCCTCCCGAGATGGCCACCAGCTACACCCTGGTGTTGCATGCTGCTTTGTGGTTCCCCATCACAGCTCTGGGCGCTTTTTATTATTTGCGGCAGCCGCTGCGCTGGGGATCAAAAGATATTGAGATGATACAGGAAAATAATATGGGAGAGAACTCATGAAGATCGCGATTGTTGGGGCTGGGATTGCAGGATTAACCGCTGCTTATGATCTGAACAAAAAAGGCCATCAGGTAACGCTCTACGAAGCGGCTGGTTATGTTGGCGGGCTGGCATCCGGCTTTAAAGAACCGCATTGGGACTGGTCAGTCGAACATTTCTACCATCACTGGTTTCAATCCGATGCTGCCATGTTGGGATTAATCGAAGAATTAGGTTGGTCGGATCAGGTCATTTTTCCTCGTCCGGTCACGGTCATGTATCATAAAGGGAAGTTCTACCCGTTCGATTCGATCCCATCCGCCCTGTTATACCCCGGTCTGGGATGGGGCATTAATAAAGTCCGTTTCGGTTTGGTCAACCTTTCTCTCCGTTTCACCAATAACTGGCGGGCATTAGAGAAATATACCGTCGATGAATGGATGCGCAAATACGCCGGTGAAAAAGCCTATGAAGCCGTCTGGGAACCGATGGTAATCGGTAAATTTGGTGAACGCTATGCCAAACAGGTCAATATGGCCTGGATGTGGGCACGGTTAAAAGCGCGCACCCCCCGGCTGGGAACCTTCAAAGGTGGTTTTCAAGCGTTTTGTGATAAATTTGCGAATTATTTACGCGAGAAAGCTGTTACCCTGCATTTAAGTACACCCGTGCACGCCATTCGTCCCAATGCCGAGGGTGGATTGATCGTTACTACCCCTCTGGGAGAATCTCAATTTGATCAGTGCCTTGTCACCAACTCGCCCGCTTTACTTTCCCGGATGGCGCCTGACCTGCCCAAAGAATATCTGGATGGATTGTTGAACTTAAAAAGCCTGGGCGCAGTGGTTTTAACCCTCTCATTGAAACATCAATTATCGCAGGAAGGCTATTACTGGTTTAATTTGCCCAAACAAGCTGGCTTCCCATTTTTAGCGTTGGTGGAACATACCAATTACCTTTCTCCGAAATATTTCGGTGGGGATCATATCATTTATTGTGGCGATTACCTCGAGACCGATCATGAATATTTCAAACTGAGCCAGGAAGAAATTATCGAGCGCTTCTCACCCAGTTTAAAACGGATTAACCCGGAGTTTCAGCCAGATTGGATCAATAAAGCCTGGTTATATCGCACACCCTATGCCCAGCCGGTCCCATTTGTCAATCACTCAAAAAATATCCCGGATATTCGCACCCCTATTCCGGGACTTTTCTTTGCCAGCATGAGCCAAGTTTACCCCTGGGACCGCGGAACAAATTTCGCCGTGGATATTGCTCATCGGGCGACTCAAATAATGGGCTAATTTTCCCACTTGAACCAATTTGATTGGCGAAATTTTGGGTTCTTATCTGAAAAAAGGACGATAAAAAACTGTATATCAACACAATTTCCTGGAAATTTGAATCTTAAAATTTTAAACCCTTATGAGATTCAAGATTCAAAATTAAATCCCAGAAAACCATGTTAAAGAATCAATGAATAATTTTTGGAATCGTCCTGTATTTAGCCTGTAGTTTATCTTTTCCTGATTCTGCCCCACATACAGGGGCATCAATGTTTTTTTAACCCACATATATGGGAACAGGTTGTTCAAACAACGAGTCAGGATTCTATGATTGTGCCCGCTTTTCCTTAACATTAAAATTCTTAAAATAATTGAATCTTTAAAGCAATCATCATTGATTCGTCTTGTTCGACCTTCCTTTTTCTGCTAGAATTGTGATTGTAATCGGGGTAATACCCTACAGCAATTATTTCCGTCAAATCTGGCGGTTACAACAAAATTTATTCACCCTCCCACTGTGACAAGCAGTGGGCTTATTAAACTATTACCAAAGTGGTAAAACATCCGATTACGGCATCAAAAAAGGAGGAGGAAGCATCAATGAATGCTCATCAAGCATGGCAGAATCTGGTCGGACAATTACAAATGGAGATGCCCAAAGCCAATTTTGATACCTGGGTCCGCAACGCTGAATTAGTGGATTACCAGGACTATACCTTCACCATCGGGGTTCAAAATGCCTACGCCAAAGATTGGCTGGAGAGTCGTTTATCCACCACCATGATCCGCTTGCTGACCGGTTTGATGAATGAAAAAGTTGATCTTAAAATCATTGTCTGGCATAAAGACGCTGCCCCCCTTCCTGATTCGCGGTCTGAATCCCAATTTACTCCGATTGCGGTAAGCTCTACAGTTGATAACTCAAACCATTCCAGTTTCATCAATGCCAGATACACGTTCGATAATTTTGTGGTGGGACCATCCAATCGATTAGCCCATGCTGCCTGTCTGGCTGTTGCTGAAAACCCTGCCAAGTCTTATAACCCGCTCTTCCTCTATGGTGGCGTGGGAATGGGTAAAACTCACCTTTTACATGCCATCGGAAATACTGCAATAGATAATGGGCTCAGAGTTCTGTACGTTTCTTCTGAAGAATTCACCAACGAACTGATCAACGCCATCCGCACACACAACACACAATCCTTCCGTGATCGTTACCGGAATATCGATGTCCTGCTGATCGATGATATCCAGTTTATCGCCGGGAAGGAATCCACGCAGGAAGAATTCTTCCACACCTTCAACACCCTGCACGGTCAGGACAAACAAATAGTGATCTCATCCGATCGCCCTCCCAAAGCAATGGTCACTCTGGAAGAACGCCTGCGTTCCCGCTTTGAATGGGGCCTGATCGTGGATATCCAGCCGCCCGATCTGGAAACCCGCACTGCCATCCTGCGCACTAAAGCTGAACGCAGCGGTCGCCAGGTACCTAATGAAATATTAGATTCAATCGCCCGTCAGATTCAATCTAACATTCGTGAGCTGGAAGGTGCACTTACACGCGTTCTTGCTTATGCAGAACTCAGTAATTTACCGCTCAACATGCAGTTGGTTAATGCTGCGCTGATTGATCTTTTACCAAAACGTGACAATTTATTACCTAACCAGGTGCTTTCAGTGGTTGCCAATGCTTTTGGCATCTCACCGGAGAAAATTCTGGGGCGCGAACGCTCCCGCGAAGTAGCCCTACCCCGCCAGATCACCATGTACCTGCTGCGCGAAGAAGCTAATATTTCATTACCTCAAATTGGGGAAGCCATTGGCGGTCGTGATCACACTACCGTCATGTACGCCTGCGACAAAGTCGCCGACCTGATCGAACGGGATGACCGCCTGCGCCGCCAATTGATCCAGATTCGCGAACAATTGTACGGGCGCCAATATTTGGCAGCTTAAACCTACATTATTTTTGACAAATCGATCTGGTTGTGTTAAACTTCCCACAGTAAGTTGAAAGTGGTAAGCCGCAATGCGGTATTTGACGTGAAAAAGTTTATTGGTAAATTTTTAGAATGATCGATGCGCAATCCCTCGGCTAAAAACCACCGCGGGATTTTTTGTTCTCACTTTTGATGGACCTTAACACAGCCAAGCTGTGATAAAAAATTAGCACTTTACAAATAGAAAAGGATTTTAAAAACCATAATGAGTTCTAACCCATTAAGAATCATCCCCCTGGGAGGAATGGGGGAAGTCGGGCGTAATATGATGGTCTATGAATACAATCAGGAAATCCTGATTGTAGACACCGGCTTGATGTTCCCCGAAAACGATATGCTTGGGATCGACTATATCATCCCGGATATCACTTATCTCAAAGACAAAAAGGATTGGGTCAAAGGAATCTTCATCACCCACGGTCATGAAGATCATACCGGCGCCATCCGTCATATATTAGCTGAAATTCAGGCACCCATCTATGCCACTCCGTTAACTACCGGCTTGCTGGAAAATAAACTGGCGCGCGGAGGAATGATCAATCAGACTGAAATTCACACGATTAGTGCTGGCGACACCGTTCAGGTTGGCAGCTATTTTACCGTTGAAACCTTCCATGTTTGCCATTCCATCCCCGATGGTATCGGGCTGGGTATTAAAACGCCGGTCGGCTTGGTTATCCATTCCGGGGATTACAAATTTGATCATACCCCGGTGGATGGCTGGCCAAGTGATTACACCAGAATTGCTGATCTTTCCCGTGAGGGCGTATTAGCATTGCTGGCTGATTCAACCAACTCAGAACGGCCCGGTTGGACACCCTCAGAAAAAGTGATTGACAGTGCTTTTGATAAAGTTTTTCGGGAAGCCAAAGAACGAATCATCATCGCCAGTTTTGCCTCACTCATTTCAAGAATGCAACAGGTCGCCTATACAGCCGAACGTTATGATCGCAAATTGGCATTTGTAGGTACCAGCATGGTTGATAATGCGAAAATAGCAAGGAAACTGGGTTACCTGAAGGTCAATGATGAGCTGATTATCCCGATCGATCAGGCTTTGAATTTACCCAAATCCAAAGTGGTAATCATGTGCACCGGTTCTCAGGGAGAACCTACCTCTATTCTCGGCCGTTTGGCTGTCGGAAAAAACCGGCAATTCGATGTCATCCCCGGGGATACAATTGTGCTCTCATCTCACCCAATTCCGGGCAACGAAGAAAGCGTCAGCCGCACCATCAACAAACTCTTTGAACGCGGCGCCAATGTCATTTACGAAGCCATTGCCCCAGTCCATGTTTCCGGGCATGCCAGCCAGGAAGAGATGAAACTGCTTCTGCACCTCACAAAACCGAAATTCTTTATCCCCATCCATGGTGAACTCCGCCATCTCAAACAGCATGCCCGCATCGCTCAGGAAGTAGGTATTCCGGCAGACAACATCGGTGTCATCCAGAATGGGCAGGCGATGGAATTAACCCCCCATCAAATGAAACGGGCTTTCAATGTCCCGGCCGGCATTGTCTTTGTAGATGGTTCCAACGTGGGAGATATCAGCCCGGATATTATGCGCGAACGCGAGATGATGTCTCAGGAAGGCGTGGTATTCGTAGACCTCTCCATTACAAAGGATGGCGATATTGTAGGTACTCCGAATATTGTCACCAGCGGATTTCTGATGGGACAGGATGAAGAGGAACTTAAATCAATCACGCGCATGAAAATCGAGGATGCTGTTTTGTATGCGAATGGGAATTTGACCAAGGATGTTGAGAAAGCCGCCCGCAATATCATTTACAGTGAAACACGCAGAAAGCCATTGGTGGTGGTTTCAGTAAACGAGCTTTAAGACAGATTACAATCAAATTTCAACCTTCTTTTCCCGGTATTCTTCCATTTAAAATACTGTAGAATTAAGCTAAATTCAATGCACAGAAATAATTCCTGGAGGAGAACAAGATGAATCCACTTGTTCGTTGCCCACATTGTGGTCGCTACCATCAAGCCAACTTAGAATATTGTCCTGAAACAGGTTTACCCATCTATATCACCACCAAACCCGAACCCCAACAGGATAATAAGTTTCTCCTTGTTCTGGCGGTGGCAGCCGGGGTTCTGGTATTGATCGCTTGTATTTTGCTCTCTATTTTCGTTCTTCCGCGCTTCCTGAGCGGCAACTTTTCTCCTGGGCAGCAAGCCCCGGTGATCGTGCCTTCCCTCACCCTGGCACCCCTGGAAACCCGTTTTGCCGAGATCAATACGCCAGTACCTACCGCCACCGAAGAGCTCTTTTCAGCTACTGCCACTCCAGAGCCGACTACAGCACCGGCTAAATGGGATGCCTGCCCGGGGTATGATTACCAATCACAATTACATACCGGCATGCAGGCGCAAATTGCCCTCGACCCTCCTCTACCCAACCGTGTGCGCGAACAGCCTTCTACCACCGCCAACATCTCCGGATTCATTGATCCGGGTGGAAAAGTTGAAATTCTCGCAGGACCAACCTGCGATGAAGGCTGGATCTGGTGGAAGGTACGCGATCTGGAATCCGATCTGGTTGGCTGGACAGCCGAAGGGGATGTAAATAGCTACTGGGTTATCCCGATTCAGTAAAAAATGGATAAAATATTAGTCTCCGGGCTGATCAATATTGAAACAACTTTAAAAATTGATCATTTTCCGTTGAATTATTTTCCGGTTACTTATCCATTTCATGGGATCCAGAGCAGCATTTCAGGAGTTGGCCATAACCTGGCGAAAGCCCTTACCACTTTGGGGAATGAGGTAAATTTCCTTTCATTGATCGGAAATGATCTCTATGAGCCCATCATCCGCAATGAATACGCAAAAATTGGTATAGAGGATCGGTTTATCCTCACCGCACTTCCTCAAACTGCTCAATCCGTCATCCTGTACGACACGAGCGGTCGTCGCCAGGTCCACACCGATTTAAAGGATACACAGGAGCAGCAATATCCTCAGGAGTTGTTCATACAGGCTGTTTCTGAATGCAATCTATGTGCCTTGTGCAATATCAATTTCAATCGGCACTTATTACCCATTGCCCGCACCTTAAATAAAACCATTGCTACCGATGTTCATGCCCTTTATGATGCAGATGATCCATATAATCGTGAATTCATGGCAACGGCTGATATTCTTTTTCTCAGCCACGAGCAATTATCAAGTTCTCCGCCGGCTTTCATTCATTCTCTCTGGGATCGTTATCAAAATCGAGTGATTGTGATTGGGATGGGAGACCAAGGCGTTCTATTAGGATTAAAAGAGAATCAAACAGTCCTCCAAATCCCTGCCATTCAAGTCCGCCCCATTAAAAACACCATCGGAGCAGGTGATGCACTTTTCTCTGCTTTTATCCATACATATTGCATAACAAATGACCCAATAAAGTCTTTACAAATAGCAGTATTGTTTGCTGCTCACAAAATTGGCAGTATTGGAGCGGCAGAAGGCTTCTTGAATCAGACTGAATTATTAATATTATTTGAAAAATATCAGCAGCAATTAACCCCCAACCCTGTTCGTCATTAAATTTTTTTAGATTACAATCTTAATAGAAAAACAAATTAAATTACCGATGAGGGTTGAAAATGGAAACGCCATCCTTAACCAATATCAAGAACTTATTAACCTATCCTTTCAAGGACGAAAAATCAGGAAATAAAATTCTGGTTGGCAGCTTATTGATTGTTGCTTCTTTCTTTATCCCCGTTCTGCCCACCTTAGTCGTACTGGGCTACTTGATGCAGATTGCCAAACGCATTATCGATGGTGATGAGCAACTCAGCTTGCCAGAGTGGCATCAATGGTTAGAATATCTGAAAGATGGTCTGAAATGGTTTGCTGCTATATTGCTGTATTCCCTGCCATTGATCATTATTACTACGATCGGTTACCTCGTTTATTTCTTTAGTTTTTTTAGCATGATTGCACTAGAAAATTCTTCTGGTTCATCTTTTTTTACTGTTTTTTTGCCGATGTTTGGGATGGTTGTATTTTTTATATGCTTATTTTTTGTTTTCATTTTTGCCATTATCGAGATAATTTTTTTTCCAGTCAGTTCTATGCACGTCGTTCACACCGAGAAATTCTTATCCATACTTGAAATCAACAAATGGTGGCCAATCTTGAAAAAGAATTTTCTTGGATTTGTAGTAGCCGCCATCTTTTTTTGTGGTCTTTACTATTTTTTAATCCTGGTTATTTCCGCTTTGTATATGTCGATCCTTTTATGTTTCCTGATTCCGATTGCTATGGCACCACTTACTTTTCTACTGGGGCTCTGGTCAATTCCGCTCTTTGCGCAGGCATACCGTGAAGCGATGTCTGAACCTGCAGAACAAAACCTGATCGAGGCAGCAGTTAAATGATCAATATTCGCCCTATGCAGATTAAAGATTACTTACAGGTAATTGAAATTTGGGGAAAAACGGAAAATATCGGGCTCAGTCAGGCAGATACTATTGAACAAATCGATTCGTTTTTAAACCGCAACCCGGGATTATCTTTTATTGCCTGTGAAGGGGACCAAATCATCGGGGCAGTATTAGGCGGACATGATGGCAGGCGTGGTGCTATTTATCATCTGGCAGTCATCCCTATCCACCGCGCTAAAGGAATTGGTCAGGCGTTGGTCGACCATTGCATCGCCGGGTTTTCCTCCATTGGGATAGAGCGCTGCCATATTCACGTATACGCAGATAATCCAGCCGGGTTGAGATTTTGGCAAAAGAATGGTTGGTTTACGCGCCCTGAGTTGGTTCTATTATCCAAAGATACGTCCAACCCGGTTACAGTTAAGCGTTAATGTGGTTTATTACTTTTTGGGTAACGCTTCTTCTTTTGCCAGTTGGACTGCATTGGTGTAGGTCATGACGATATAGATACTAAATAAGAGCACAATCAAAGCAATAAGGACAAAATCATAAATCGAATATGTCCCTAAAATTGTTCTTACCTTTACATCCCCTATAAAAAACACCAACACGTTTGTCAGAATTAAAATCAAGCGCACTTCCGTAGGACTCAATCCTGCATAAGAGATCCTGAATTCATTCCGAATGTAAGTGAGAATGTACACCAGGGTTCCCAGCAGAAGGTAACCAATTAGCGCGATCAGAGCAATGTCGAAATTTACATAGGGAGAAAGACCGATCCCTATCATGATGATAACCTCTCCAAAAGCGTCGACGGTATGATCGACAAAAAAACCATAACGCGGGCGCTCAATTTTACGAAAACGGGCTAAGGTACCGTCCAGACTATCCCCGAACCAGTTGATCACTAAACCCAGGCTGGCAAACCATAGAAAAGCAGGGCTTTGGTTGGTAAGGATATAACTGGCCCCAATCAGGAGTGTTCCAAAAAATCCCAAGCCAGTCAAATGATCCGGCGTCACCCAGGCAGGCGTGCGCTTTGCTAACCAGGCCAGCACTTTCGGTTCAAACCTTGATAAGAGGGCTCTATTTACCCGGGTATGTTGTTGTTCTTCTTGGTTCATTTTTCTCTCCTTAAACTGATATGTCTGGCCAAACAGGGTAAAACATCGCCCATTGGTCTGGAGCACTGGCAATAAAAGGTTCGGCAGCGGATAAAACTTTCCCGGTGTTCTCCATCAATTCCTCTTCCCGGTCATTATACCGGCGTGTTTCAATCAATTCAGAGGCATGTAGAATATAACGCTCATCCGGCTGGCGAATACAGGCAAGAAGCATGATCGGGGTTTCCGTTCGAATTGCCATTTGAATGGTTGTCACCGGAATATCGCAGGGCATCCCAAAAAAAATTGGATTGTATGAGGTATCTGCCCACGGACGATCGACTCCCGTTATCACTGCCCCACCCTGGCGCAGATATTTAGCAGCCAGGTGAAAAGATTCCATCGATAATGGTTCTACAATCAAACCGGATTGCTTTCGTAATTCATTCTGCCACTTATAAGCCGGATTAGGATTTGGATAAGAAAGAATAAACGGCTTTGCCCCACTGATCGCAATCGCAAATCCACTCAGATCAAATGCGCCCATATGTAATACCAGCCCCAAGGTGCGCTTTTTTTCATCACGTATTCGTTTAATAAAATAATTAAGATTGTCATCAAATTGAATTAATTCCCGAATGCGTGTCTCATTGCGCATACAGTGATAATAATCATACAGGGCCCTCCCGCTGGATTGATATACTTTTTTAACAATCTCATCCAATTCTTTTCGATTCGAAGTTTTTCCCCTCACAACCCATTGATTTGCGCGGACAGCTTTAACCTGTTCATTTTCTTTTCTTCTGCTGATTTGATTGGTCACCAGACTGATAATCCGATTACCCATTTTCGGAGATAATGTCTCACCTAAAAAAAGACCCAGGCGATTCATCGTTGGAGAAAATAAGAGTTTTTGTACAGTTATTTTATGAGACATCATAAAAACCTTTTTATTTCGTTAACCGAATTATAAAATGGATTAAATCGTTCTGGCAAGTTATAACCCGATAAAGGCAGTTGGTTGCTACCTATTAAAGAATTTTTCGTAAATACAAGTAAGGCTTTAAAATAAATTAATCTTTGGGTATTGAAGATTTACAAAAAGAGGAGTTAAAATGCGCAGGAATAATATTAATCAAATCTTTTGGGGATTCGCCATCATTTTGGTCGGCGTTCTTTTCCTCGCTCAAAACCTGGGTTATCTCCAGATTTATTCCTTCTGGAGATATTTACCTGGTCTGCTGATCCTGTTTGGTCTTTATCAACTCTTCGTGAATCGCTTTAAAGCCTGGACTGGTCCATTACTTTTGACTTTAATCGGCACATTTTTGTTGTTGGCAACACTCAAAGTAATCAATTGGGCAACCTTTGGTTCAATGATCTGGCCCACAATCCTGATTCTGGTTGGAATCTCCATCATCCTGCATCACGGCGAATCCTCCCGTAATTTCCAGCCAGAAGCCAGCAATTATTTGCGGGGTTTTTCAGCCTTTAGTGAACAAAATCGAAAAGTGGTTGGCACCGATTTCAGCGGAGCAGAGATTACGACCCTGTTCGGTGGTTACAAAATGGATCTTGCTGAAGCCAAAATTGCTCACTCCCCTGCCAGGATACAAACAACCGTCATGTTTGGCGGAGTCGACCTTTATGTTCCTGAAGATTGGGATGTAAGCCTGGATACAATCGCCTTTTTTGGAGGTTCCAGCGACAAGAGAAAGGCTTCAACCCAGACCAAAAATCAGCCCGACCTGGTCATTACCGGAACTGTCTTCTTTGGTGGTTTAGATATTAAATCTTTACCGGGTGAAGAGAAAAGATAGTTATTCGCTCGAACCTAAAAACTCAATTCTCTTCCGGGGAGAGCAAAATTTCTTCAGACTCCTGGTCGATGATGGAGCGATCTTGCCCCAACTGAGAATTGGAGAGCATTTGCTCAACTGCTTCTTTCAGGCTTTGTTTGCCTGGCTTTCTTTTCAGCATTCCTTTAAGATTCTCGGCAAAAACAGAAGTCAATTTTTTGGATAATTCTGCAATAGTTGCATTCGAGAGTCGTTCACCGCGTTCAAACCAGATCACAGCCGCATACCCCATCACAACCGTCATGGATACGGCTACAGCCGCCGAAAGCAACCAGCCAGGAATACCTCCAAGCTTGCTTAATTCATAAAAAATCGTTCTACCCAAAAAACCGAGCCCAAATGAAACCACCAACTCACGGGCGCGTTCCAACGTAATTTTGTAATTATAAATTCTGGCAATCCCCAGCACCATCACCGATTGAGTCACTGCTAGCGGCAAAAAATCGACAATTGGCAACGGTGTTAATGCAATCGCTGCCGAAACAGAGGCAGCGGATACTATCGATCGCCATGCCAATTGCCAGCGATATTGCGGTAAAGCCTGTCCCAGCGCTGCAATAATCGCAGGTTCCGTTGCTGCAATCGCTTTCAGCAGATCAGCCATATTATCCCCATTGCGGGCAGAAACCGGTAATATGTTTTCGGGCGCGAGGTTTAATGCCTTCGCAGAATGATTAATGAGCACCTTTATTTCTCGCTTGACCAGATCCTGCTTATTTAATACGACAACGTACGGCTTGCCCAAATTGGATAAACGCAGATAAAGATCAAGTTCGGTTTGCTTAATTCCCTGAATAGCATCAAAAACAATGATCAGAAGATCTGCCTGAGCGGCCGCATCCAATGCAATCTGCCGCTCACGTTCGCCAACCTCGCCAATGGCATCAGCACCAGGGGTATCCACCACCGAAAATATCCCGGCATCCGATTCCTGTAAGTTCCGGGTCGTTCCAGGTAAGGGTCCTACCTGGGCTTTATCCTGCTTATGCTGAATCAACTGGTTATACAAAGTGGATTTGCCCACGTTTGCCGGGCCAACAATCGCTATTTTGTGTTTGCTGCCAAAAGTCATCTTCACATGATCAGCGCCCAGTTTAAAGAGCAACTGCAGCATGTTTGTTTTGGAAGGAAAAGCCTGAATTAAATCGATAAAAGCTTTTTTCTCTGCAGAGGGGATTTTGTCCCATAATTGATCAAAAATCAATCTGGTTTCTGGAGGTAGTTGTCTTTTTAAATCCTCAATCGTTGGCAAATCAAAATTCCTTTTCTAAAATATTTATTATGCTACCATAAATTCAAGTAGAAATAAATTTTCTCATCCGATTTTCTTTAAAAATAAATTCATTTTGACATCAATTTTAATCCAATTTTAATCTCCTTGACTTTCGTCAATGTAAAATCTTTTCGTTTGTGATATCTTGAACAAGCGGAGAGTTTTCATTTTCCAAAAAACACTCACACATTATTTAAGGAGGAACATTAATGAATAAAGTAAAAGTCAGTCTTTTTGTTGGCTTGGTTTTGCTAACCGCTTTAGCAATTACCGGTTGCCAACCAACAGCGACACCACCACAAGTGGAACGCGTTGTTGAAACCGTCGTGGTGACTGTGGTTGTTGAACCAACCCAATTACCACCCCCTGCACCTACCCCACCACCAGACCATTCCGATATTATGCTCGCCTGGGAACAAAGCCCGCATGGTAACACCTATGATTTGGGCAAGGGTCCAAACACGTATTGCTCCCGCTGCCATTCTCCGCAAAACTGGGACCCGGAAGCAACCACCGATCGACCCCCAAATTGTGTAACCTGCAAATTCGATTTTGACCCGGAATTACGAAACGCTTCCACCATGGAATTCGTTGCTGAAGAAGACTGGGTTGGAATCAATTGCGAAACCTGCCACAGAGTTCAGGATGGCGTAGTTCAGGAAGGAATTGCCTGGTTAAGCCCGCTTACTCATGAATATATTGATGTAGCCACCCCCAATGAATTGTGCACCAAATGTCACCTCACCTCTCAGGGCGTGTCAGCCTCTGGCGGTCGTGGTGTTACGCATGAAATTTATCTGGGTGGTAGCGCCCACAAAAACTGGGCAGGCGTCCTTTCCAATGAGAAAAAACCCGACTACTGCACCGATTGCCATGATCCCCATTCTCAACAGCCAAAAGATTGCGTAAGCTGCCATGAAATCAATGAAACCGAACATGCAATGGGAAATTATGCCAAGATGGCCGATAAGGTTTCCTGCATGGGCTGTCATGAAGCGGATGGCATGGCTGTGGGACCACATCCCGATCCAGCCAAGGGTGGAATCTGGGTGCCGATCGTAACTGAAGTAGGCCGAACTGGTGAGGTAACCTCTACAGCAGTCATTTCGCACAGCATTAATTGGTTGGTTAGTTGTGATCGCTGCCATTTCGATGGCAATAATTACGAGCTGCCTGTTTTAACAGCAGAAGGGAAACCAGTTGAAGTAGAAGCAGGCGGATAAACGAGTAGAGCTTATTATCCCCTTAAGAAATAAACAACTTTTTAAAATTTCTTACATGTTGGGTGAGGGGATGTCCCTCACCCAACAGAAGTAAAAAAAAGATTGATAAACAACATGAAAAATAGTCGCAAAACGTTTTTACAATTTTTTCTTACCTTACTAATTCTGGTTGGTTTATCCGGCTGCCAATCAGAAAATTCACCATCTGGTTCATTACCGGAAATTCAAAATAGCCCATCCGGAGAGACGGGATCAGCACAAAAACCAGCCATTCAAAACAAAAAACCAGATAAAAATTCACCTAAAGTTACAAAAAACGAAGCCAATGGCTCCGATACAGATGAAATTAAGTTACAATGGGAAAATAGCCCGCACGCAAATACATACGTAGTCGACAGTGCTGGAAAAAACAATTCCTGTTCCAAATGTCACTCCCCAATCGACTGGATGCCTACAATGGATGAGCTTCCCGAGAGTTGCTTTGCCTGTAAATTTGAATTGAGCGAACCCCCCTCTTTGATTGAGGAAACTTCCTGGCAGTCCGTTCCTTGTAAAATGTGTCACCAGGTAGATAAAAAGGGGAAAGTCGCTTCTGAAATTAGTTGGCTGGAAATTCCCCAATTAGGTGAATATGCCAAGGTCCAGAATGCAAATGAAATTTGCTTAAAATGCCACGTTCCGGCCAATGTTGAAGATCATATCGGGATTGAAATTGGTGGCGCCCATGCAGATTTCCTGTGTACAGATTGTCATAATTCCCATACACTCACGACCTCCTGCGGAGAAAGCACCTGTCATGAATCTTTACTCGAACCTGGGAAAATTATTCCAGGACATGACGATAATCACTTAAATGTCGCTTGTGAAGCCTGTCATGATGCTGCCGGCTTGGAAGTTGGGCCGGTTGAAGAGACAGGGATTTGGACAACTTTCGCGCCCTGGATCATTGAACTGAATGGCGCTCAAAGTAGTGGCCTTTCACGTTTTGTTTCTCACAATACTGCTTTAGAAGTTAATTGTGAACGCTGTCATTTTGCAAATAATCCCTGGAATTTAACAGTGGATATTGAAAAATAAAAAATAGAAAAGAATATAAAGGAGAAGATAAATATGAATAATAAAACTGGAAAAATCCTGAAAATCGTTGCCATTATTTTTATGGCAATGACAACCGCCATGAACCTGCTGGGTGGAGCGGGCACGTCTTGTGTTGCTTTCTCAAGCAATGTAGGTTACCGCATGGCTTTCAAAGAATTGATGGAAGTTCGTTGGCTCTATCAACTGCTGGTTGTTACAACAGTCGCCCTTGGCATTGCTGGCATCTGGTCAACCGTCAAATTAATTAAGGGCGGCGCTAAAGTCTATAAAACCGCTCTGATCATCCTGGTTATTGGGACCGTTTTAGGCGCCGTTCATTATTTCACATCTGTAGGCTTACGCGGCAAAGGCGCACCTGCCAATGTAAAATTTTATATAAATCTGATCACCCTGATCATCTTCTTGGCATTAAACCTGCCTGCCATTCGTAAGTATGTTGATTTTTCAAAAGGTGGAAGTGGAAAATCTGGTAAATCAGCTGCTGCAGGTATGGCTGCCATGGTGATTGGTATTATTACCTTAACCGTATTCGATTGGGCTGCCCCAACCCATACACTCAACGGTGAGAATTGGGTTTACGTTTTCTATGCACCCCTGATGGTTTTTGGTACATTATTCTTCGTAGGCGGTTTAGGAGCAATCATCTGGTCAATCTCCACGATGTTCAAACACGAGATGCAAGCCCCAGCCCTCGAACCTTCAAAAATTAATTAGCTCGATATTTATCAGCCTGCTGCGAGTATCTGGAGCCCATCTCATCGATCATGCCCATTGTGTATAATTGATGGATGGAACGAACAGAGAGCTCATCACGAGTAACTTCAATGATCCCGTCTTCTTTCATCGTTTTTATGGATCGACTGATGGCTTCAGGTACTGTCGCAGCCAGGGCAGCTAATTTTTGATTATTGACTTGATAACGGTCAATCGATTTTCTTCCATCATCACTTAAATAAATCAATACTTTTGCCAGACGCGCAATAACTGGCCGGCTAAATAGATCTTCATAACGATTGAAGAGCAAACGGTTTCTCTTCGCCATAATTTTTAACAATCCTGTTCCTAATTCCGGATATTTATCCATTAAGTGGTGGAATTTTTCACTGGAAATAACCCAGACTACACAATCCTGGACCGCCGCTGCTGAGACTGTATTCACACCACCGTCCAAAACCGGTACTTCATTGAACATAATCACTGGTTTGATGCTGTTGATGATCGCTTCCTGACCCTGAACACCCATTTTGTAAAGATGGACATGACCACTGAAAAGCACAAAAAGGCCTGCACAGGCTTCGCCTTCATGGAACAAAATACTACCAGCTTTAAAGTGACGAACATGACCTGCCAACACAATATCACAGATCGCCTGACTGGAAAGGCGTTTAAAGTGAGGGACGTTTCCCAACATTGTGATAAGTTTTTCACAACTGAACATTGTTTGCTAAGACCTTTCTAATTAAATCTTTCCGATTTTATTATTTACAATTTGGATAGATTTTTCAAATAATTTCATCTTCATTTATACCGTCCTGATCCCATTTTGGAAAGATGACCTTCGTAATAATACATAGCTACTTTGTAACTAAATCGGTGTTTAACCACAAAACGGGATTTTTTACGAATTTTCGAATAATTAAATTCACATATAATTATTTAATAATAATCTTTTATTTACACTCAAATCCAGCAATCAGGAGAAAGTTTAAATGTCAACATTTTCACCCATTACTCATGGAAGAGGTTACAAAATCGTTTGGGGGTTAGCCTCTCTCGGAACCTCATTGATCTCAGGTGTTTTTGGTGCACTTCTGCCAATTTTTTATCAGGATTATTTGGGGCTTTCAGCCCGTTGGATTGGCCTGGCTTCATTAATTTACGCAATTTGGAACGCTTTTAACGACCCATTATTTGGCTTTATTACTGATAACACCCGCTCAAAAAAAGGTCGCCGCATTCCTTATATGCGTTTTACAGCTCCTTTTCTGGCGTTAACCTTTATTTTGGTCTGGCTGGCTCCTCCGCAGGCTAGCCAAACCGCCATTTTTTGGTGGATGCTGATCAGTATGCTGCTGTATGATACATGTTACACGATTATCGGGTTGGTGTACTCAGCACTTTTACCTGAAATAACTGAATTAGATTCAGAGCGTAATGATCTGCAAATTTCAGCAGCACTATTCGGTTTATTGGGAATGTTATTGGGCTTCATCATTCCCGATCTCTTCCGCCCCAAGACTGGTGGTGACCCAAGTTTTCTTCCACTCCAAACAGCCATGGTGGTGGTTGGTGTGTTAGGTGCTCTCCTAATCATGGCTACCACGATTAAAGTTAAGGAGCGCCCGGAATTTACCCAGATTGACCAACCAATTGAATTGGGAGAATCGTTGCGTTTCACTTTATCCAGTAAGTCTTTCTTAATCCTGGTCGCTGCGAATTTCATGTCCATTCTGATGTCTTCTCTCGTGATTGGGTCAATTTTTTATCTGGCCGATTACGTTCTTAAAATAAACACGATGATCCTGCTGGCATTTATTTTTATTCCTCTGATTATTGGGGTGCCCTGCACAAAATTTTTCACAAAACGCTTTGGGATTGTTGGCGGCCATCAGATCATGTTAATGATTGCTGCTCTTGGGCTTTTATCAATAATGGTTGTTCCAAATTCCCTCATTCCAATGGGGCTGGCATTGGCCGGGTTTGGGTTAGCTGGCCCGCAAACATTAACCAATGTGTTGTTCGCCCAGGTAGCGGATGAGGACGAAACCCGTTCAGGTGTCCGTCGAGAAGGTTCTTTCTTCGGAATTAATGCGCTCATTACCAAACCAGCTCAATCTGTTGCTATTGCCTTAAGCCCCTTTATTCTCGAAGCCACTCATTTTGTCACTCGTGAACAAAATCAGGGACTCATGTACCTCAATCAGCCAGAAAGCGCCCTCCTGGGCATTAAAATCATCACTGGGTTGGTTCCCGGTATTGCCATGCTGGTAGGCGCCATCATCTTAATCTGGTATCCGTTGCGTGGAGAGTATTTAAAAAATATCCAAAATAAAGTGCTGGAAATGCACACTGAAAAACATAATAAATTAATGGAACAAAAATAAAATCCCCCATTCATCAGATGCCAGATTCAAATAAATCGACAATTTTGATAACAATAAACAGAACCCTGCTATAATTTTAATATCAGGTTCTATAACTGGATCAGTTATTGATTGATCGTTGTATTGGGAGTTCATTATGAAAAAAATCAGTGTGTTCATAATTATTTTTATTCTTTTTTCAACTTTTATTTCTGCCTGCAATTTATCAGCTACCAAAACAGAAAAAACAAAAGAAAGTAATATGAGTCACACGGCTGTAGCTCTGACGCTGCAGGCAAATATGAAAGGAATAACACCTGCTCCAACACTCCCAACTTTAATGGAACCCGGGCAGCAAGGTGGTATTCAAAGCACCAGTGCACCTGCTGCTCAAAACCCGGAACCGGAATTTACAACAGCTCCAGTCAGCGGGAATGCTCCCTGTGACCGGGCTCTGTTCGTGGATGATATTTCAATCCCCGATAACACCAAGATGGATCCAGGCAGCACCTTTACCAAAACCTGGCGACTGCAAAATGACGGCTCCTGCACCTGGACAACTGAATACGCACTCGTTTTTACCAGCGGTGATGAACTGGATGGTCCTACCTCGGTCAATCTCCCAAAAAACGTTCCACCCGGGCAGGGCATTGACATTTCCGTCAGCTTAAAAGCTCCATCTGCTTCGGACACTTACCGCAGCAACTGGATGCTCCGCAATGCTTCCGGAGAGCCGTTTGGTCTGGGAGATTATGACGACCCCATCTGGGTGATTATCAAGGTTGAAGGAAAACCCACTCCATCCTTTTCGGTCACAAATGCTTCTTTTGATATGATTCCGGGTAGTTATACCGGGGTTTGCCCCTTCCCGGTCACACTACGCGGTAAGATTACAACCAGCGCCGCCGGCAAAGTAACTTATTATTATCAACGGGAAGATGGTTTCCGCTCGGATACGATGGAGATCACCTTTGATTCCAGCGGTCAGAAAACATTACCCGATTACTCTATGCCAATTGGCACCGTCCCGGGGTATGCCTGGTCAGGCAAAGTCTGGCTCTATATTGATAATCCTAACCACCAGAATTTCGGCGAACAGGTCTTCTCAGTAAATTGTCTAGCGCCTTAGTCTAGATTTCTAAATGATAAACCCGGTGATTCTTTACCTCGGCGCCCCCCAGGGTGATCAAGTCTTTTCTCATTTGCTCGGCGCTTTCTGCCACCTGAGTGAATTCGGCAAATTTAAAAGGATAAAATTTTATCGTTCTCTCCATTTCATAATAAAGCAAAGCATTTCCGCCGCGGCCATAATAATCTTCTAAAACGCCCATGCCATTCACAGAGACCATATCCGTCCGTTTTGCTTCACGCAGGAGGTCGAGGAGGCTTAATGGGTTTAGTTGGCCTTTGTGCCGTTGAATGGCCCTGGAAACGTCCGGAAAAGCAAACAGAAAGCCAACAATTTTATCCCGGTCCTGTAGTACTTTGATCATGCGCGGATCGGCAAATAAAATAACATTTTCAATGGCAGTATCAATTTCACGCGGCGTATAGGGGTAATATTCCCAATTATGAATGAATACATCATTGTACACTTGCCCAATTTCTTTTCCTACCGTGCGTAATTCGCTGCGGGTCCGAAAACTACGTACACTGAGCGTTCCTTTTTCCAAAACTCTCTCTGCCACCTTTTTTACTTTTTCTGGCAGCGTAAATTTATTTTGTTCAATCTGGCAGGAGACAAAATCCACTTCTTTTTCAAAACCATACGCTTCCAGCAAGCGCGGTAAATATGGCAAGTTGTAATTCATCATTGTCATCATCTGGCGAATTTCAAACCCTTTAACCAGAATTCCATACCCGTCACCTAATCCAAATGGTTTTGGACCGACAATTTTATTCAATCCGCGCTGTTTAGCCCATTCTTTGGCTGCTTCAAATAAAGCTTTAATCACCTCCGGGGCATTCTCGGATTCTAATAAAGAAAACGTGGCAACCTGTTTATTTTGCACTTTATTGAAGAGCTTGTTTTCCATGACCGCAATTCGCCCTACGGTGCGGCCGTCTTGCTGAGCAATATATCCTTGGGCATCCGAATGCTCATAAAAAGGATGTTTTTTGGGGTCAAGCATGTTGCGTACATCCACTTTTATAAAAGGCACCCATTGAGGTACATCCTTGTAAATGCGATAGGGTAATTCAACGAATTCCTTCATCAAAGTTTTATTATCACGGTTTACTGCTTTAATTTCTATCATCGCCAGATCCTTGTTTCAATGAATTTCTTGATTAATCATAGCATTGGTTATAAAAAAGAGCTGTTGAGAAGACAGAATCTTTTTTCGACAAATAAAAACAGGGAGAAAACACTCCCTGTTTGATGTGAAATTTTTCTTACAATTTTATCCGCCGCCCAGGTAAGCTTCTTGAACCATTGGATTTTCTAACAATTCACCAGCATCGCCTTCCAGGGCAATTTTTCCCGTTTCAAACACATATCCGCGATCGGCAATGGCTAAAGCCATCTGCGCATTCTGCTCCACCAGCAGGATGGATGTACCCTGCTGATTAATCTCGCGAATGATATCGAAGATTTGCTCCACAATGATCGGCGCTAACCCCATAGAAGGTTCGTCCAACAACAACAGTTCAGGATGCGCCATCAATCCGCGTGCTATTGCCAGCATCTGCTGCTCACCACCGGAGAGCGTACCGCCCAATTGTTTGCGCCGCTCACGTAAACGGGGGAATTTGTTGAACATTTCTTCCATATCCGTTTCAATTTGCTTACGATCATTATGGATATAGGCACCCATTTCTAAATTTTCCACTACCGACATTTTTGGAAAGATCCTTCTTCCCTCAGGTACCTGAATAATCCCCTTTTTGACAATATCATCCGGGAGTGTATTCACAATCGATTCATCTTTGTAGCGGATATTGCCGGAAGTGGGCTTATTCAATCGTGAAATCGTGTTCAGGGTAGTTGATTTTCCTGCTCCATTCGCCCCAATTAAAGCCACAATTTCGCCTTGCTTCAGATGAAAGGTGATCCCTTTCAAAGCGTGAATAGCGCCATAATGAACATTAAGGTCTTCGACTTCAAGCATCATTGGTTTTCTCCCGTCGATATTTTTTCGATAAAGCTGCCGCACCAGGTCCCAGATAAGCTTCAATCACCCGTGGATTGGATTGAATTTCTTTCGGGCTGCCTTCGGCAATTTTTTGCCCATAGTCGAGCACAGAAATTTGATCGGATATGTTCATTACCACCCGCATATCATGCTCAATCAGAATAATCGAGATACCCAGATCATCACGAATCTTCCGGATGAAATCTTTCATGGCGTCCGTTTCCTGCGGGTTCATTCCAGCGGTAGGTTCGTCCAATAACAACAATTTGGGCTCATTCGCTAATGCTCTGGCAATCTCCAGCCTTCTTTGTGCTCCATAAGGCATGTTGATCGCCAGATGATCGCCCAAGCCGGCCAGCCCAACATAATGTAGCAGACGGCTGGCACCGTTGATGATATGGGTTTGCTCTTTACGATACCCTCTGGTCTTTACCATCGCTGCAATCCAACCATGCTTCAAATGTGGTTCAAAGCCAACCATCACATTTTCTACCGCTGTCATGCTTTTAAATAAACGAATATTTTGATAGGTTCTGGCAATGCCAATTGTGGCAATTTTATCGGTCAACATACCCTGAATCGGGCGTCCATTGAATAGAACCTCACCCATTTCTGGCTTATAGAAACCGGAAATGCAATTGAACAGTGTTGTTTTACCAGCCCCGTTCGGGCCAATAATACTGGCAATCGACCCTTCCGGAACAACCAGGTCAACTTTATTGACTGCGGTTAAACCACCAAAGATTTTTGAGACTTGCCGGGTTTCTAAAACTGTTTTCATGCCGTCCCTCCTGTCTCAGCCAATGCAGGTGGAGCTTCATCCTCCTGCGGAGTCATCACCTCCAGCTTGGGTCGTCTGGCAGGCCATAAGCCTTCCGGACGGATAATCATCATGACTACCAGCAAAGCCCCAAACACCAGCAGACGATAACTTTCCAATTCGCGCAGAATTTCCGGCAATCCTTTTAAGGTGAAAGCACCTAAGACAACACCTGGAATACTGCCCATTCCACCAACAATCACCAAACAAAGAACATTGATCGAGACCATTAAAGCATGATCTTCAGGGCCGGTGAATTGGTTACGGGATGCAAACAAAGCACCACCCAGCCCGGCAAAAGCCGCACCGAGAGAAAGCGCCAGTAATTTATATTTGTAGGTATTCACACCAGTCGCCTGGGCAACAGTTTCATCCTGGCTGATTGCCAGCCAGGCACGACCAATGCTGGAATCCTGCCAACGTTTTGCCAGAAAGATGGCTAATAAGACTGCCAAAATAATGACATACATAAAATCTAAATCAGTCGTAAAAGACTTTCCAAAAAGTGTGGGGCCAGCAATGTTTCGAACGCCTCTGGGTCCCATGGTGAAATCTTTTAAAATATCGCTTTTCAACAAAATGCGAATGATTTCACCAAAGCCCAATGTAACGATTGCCAAGTAATCACCCCGCAGCCTCATAATAGGCAATCCAATTAAGATACCGGATAAAGCTGCCGCAAGAACTGATACAACTAAAGCGATCCAAAAATTCCACACCAAATGGTGCGGTTCAGGTGCAGTTGTTAATGCAAACGTATAGGCTCCAATCGCAAAAAAGGCGACATAGCCTAACACCAATTGACCGGAGAGTCCTACGATGATGTTCAATCCTAACCCCAGCAGCACATAAATGCCGACTGTTCCCATCACATAGTTCCAATAAGCTCCCCAGGTGCGTGGTAATAACACCAATAATAGCAATACCACACCCATCAAAACATAACTTACATAGGGGTTTCCCTGTAGTTTGCCCAGCCAGCGATCTTGAGACCATTTTTGGACAGATACCCGAGCTGCTCTCACTTTTTCCTGGCTGCGTTCTTTCAGCCAGGCGAGCAATCCCCCAACAACTGCCATAATCGTGTTGAAGACGACATGGATCAGCGCTCCTAGCGTGAAAGGTTGGTTGAAGAGAAAGAAATGAATGGATTCGGATGACAACTGGCTAAGATAATTGCGTACATCAATTCCGCGAGCATCTAAATCGCCGACTAGAAAGGCATAAACCATAACCAACAGACCGGTTGTCAAGCCAGCAATTGCAGAGCGTGGAACAACTTTACTGATTGTCAGTGATTCATGTTGGTCTTGACGTGAAGCCCGCCATCCATTCCAAATTCCCAAAAAGCCTAGGAAGATATAAAAATAAATAATTTTTGGAAGTTGTCCAACTCCAATGGGTCGTCCGGAAACTTTCTGGATCAATCCGGAAATAACAACTGTAAACCCAATTAATGCCAGAAAGATAATGATGATTCCAAAAACAATGCCACTACCGGCGGATTTTTGTACAGATTGCTTGTTCATACTTTTTCCTCCGAGAGTGCTTCGCCCAAGATGCCGGAGGGTCTAAAAATAAGCACCAAAATTAAAATGGTGAAAGCGATCACATCTTTCAACTGGAAGTCAATTCCCAGAATCGCCGGCCCAAGAGACTCGACAATCCCCAGGAACATACCTCCCACCATAGCCCCCGGAATGTTGCCAATGCCGCCCAACACCGCTGCCGTAAAGGCTTTAATCCCTGGAATGAAACCAACAAAATAATTAAACAAGCCGTTATGGATTCCCCACATCACGCCGGCAGCACCAGCCAGAGCGCCACTGATGACAAAAGTGCGGCTGATGATTTGATCTACATTAATACCCATCAGGGCGGCAGTTTTCTTATCCTGAGCAACTGCCCGCATTGCCCGTCCTAATTTCGTTCGTTGAACCAATAAATAAAGAGCAATCATTAAAATAGCAGATAAGACCAAAGAAAAGACGCCAGTATAAGTTAACACAACCGTACTGCCAGCCACCTTAAGGTTCCAACCAATCCCTCGTTCCAGAATAATTGGGTTGATATATTGACGACGTTGAGGTCCAAACAATAATTGCCCCGCGTTTTGGAGGAAAATAGACGCTCCAATCGCGCTAATCAGAGGTACCAGTCGTGGTGCTCCTCGTAAGGGGCGATAAGCAATTCTTTCAAGAAAATAGCCTGATAATGCTGAAATCACCATCCCGATTAAGAAAGCGAGCAGGATTGCTATAACTGGAAAGGAATTCATGAAGCTGGTCTGGCTTCCATCAGCACCTGGGATTTGAATGGCATTGAAAACTTCAAAAGCAAAATACCCACCAAAAGTTCCAATCATCATCACTTCACCGTGGGCAAAATTAATCATAAATAAAATACCATAAACCAATGTGTAGCCAATCGCAATCAGTGCATACATTCCGCCAATGATCAGCCCAGAAAAAGAAAGTCGCAGCCAGGTGTCTGCCCCGAACTGCGACTCTGCAGCAACATTGATTGCACGCAAAATTATAAGCGCAAGCAAAAGAAGCGCTGCAACTAGTCGGATAATTCGGATACTATTCTGGGGCAATGTAAGCATTTTTTTCTTTTGTGTAGCTTCCATTAAGCCTCCAATTTTAAAGAATACAGGATTTTTATATGATACCACATGGGAACTGCGGAAAGGGGATGCCCTTTCCGCAGAATTTCCCTAATATTTCAAGCAGGATTACTTAGCAGCCTGGACCCATTCTCCGCCTTGAACAACGTAGAAGGTAGGGCCAGCAGTGTTACATTCACCAACGTCATTACAGGTTACATCACCGGTGATGCTCGTAAATCCACTGGTTGCACGAACAGCAGAAACCAGGGCGCCACGAGGAACGTAAAGTGAACCATCAGCACCTAAAACTGCGACTTCTTTTACCTTGGCCATCAAAACGGCAGCAGCATCATATCCACTCCAAGTATAGGGGGATAATGTACCGGCTTCCACACCATAAGCAGCCAGATAGTCAGCATCGAATTTCTTTTTGGCTTCAGAATCGGGTGGAATCAATGAAGCGGCATAGGCGCCTTCACCATTGGCTCCAGTCTTTTCGATAAATTCAGCACCAAATGTACCATCACAACCAAAGAAGACAGCTTTCTCTAAACCACTCTGTTTCATATTATTAGCTAACACTACACCTTCAGCCACGTAACCACCGAAATAAATTGCTTCTGGGCTCTTTGCAGCTAATGCAGACAAGGTAGCCGTATAATCAGTTTCTCCAGGGGTGATGGCTTCGTAACCCACTACCTCACCACCTAATGCGGTAAATTCATCACGAACAACATCCGCCAAACCCTGGCCATAAGCGCCACCATCATGCAGTACTGCAAGCTTGCGGAAACCTAATTTGTTATAGAGATATTCGGCTGCGAATTTACCCTGAACTGCATCGGTAAAGGCAATTCGGTTGAATACCTTGGAACCAAGTGTGGTTAAGGGGGGATTGGTTGCAGAAGGAGACATCATGGGCATGCCAACTTTTTCATAGATCGGCATGGCTGCTTCGGTTGAACCGGAGAAAATATGGCCAGCGATAGCTACAACGGTGGGGTCTGTAGATAATTTATTAGCTACGGCTGCACCGCCTTCGGGGGCTCCTTGTGTATCCTGGGCAACCAGTTCAAACGGGAAACCTTCGACTGTACCGGCATCTTTCACTGCAATCATAGCACCCTGGGAGATATCCACACCAAATGAGGCGTAATCACCGGTGATAGGAGCACCCATACCAATCTTGACTGTCTGACCAGCAGGAATTACTGCACAACCAAATTCATCTGCATCACACATCTGAGATACTTCTGAAGATGTCTCGCTGCCAGGAGCAGGGGCTTCATTTCCAGCTGCAGGAGCTTCATTTCCAGCTGCAGGAGCTTCACTACCAGTTGTACCACTTGGGGCTGCCGGGGTAGGGGCAGCAGAGCTACAACTAGCCAAAACCAGGGCTAACACGACAAACACAAAAAACAATAATCTTTTCTTCATTTCTTCCTCCTTTGGGATTTTAGGAAATTAACAAATTTTTTAATCGATAAAGAGATTGGCGTTTTTTTAATTTTGTTATGGCGTACCTCCTTGTTGGAAGATGGATTTTCTCCAATGGATGTGGTGAAAAAAAGCCACCCTTTGGATTTCGTTGGGTGGCTTCTTCTTTCTTCTACTTTTCTTAATCTATCTGACTTTAACCTTTTCTGCGCGCCCAACGCCTAATTTGTCCTCCATAATAAAATGGAGGAACCAGTAGATAATTACAATAATAGTTACGATTGGCGCATTTAACATGACATTCATCACATTCCTTTAGGATTTGCTGATTATACAGGGTTTTAGCATTCTGTCAACCCTTTTTTCAACTAATTTTGGAAAAACTCTAAAAAATTAGAAATATCTAATTTTACAGGTTTTTTGGTTGATATTCTGGTGAACAAAGTTGATTATCTGCTCTTGTTGTAGTCTTCTGTCGCCTGATAACAGGCGCAAATCAACGCATCGCTGGCGTTAGGTGGAATTTCACAGCCCGAGGAGAGAAAATAATTTTTGTAGGACCGGGTAAATTCCAGCAATTTCGTGGTTCGATCGAATGCATTCTGCGGCTTACCTTCCGTAAATACGCCGGATGGATCGAGGTTTCCGGCAAGGATGACTTTTCCCTCTACTTGAGCCAGTGCTGCCGGAAGATCCATCGGATCCCCAAAATGGTAAATCTCTGCCCCAGCTTCAAGAATTTTATTCAAATGTACCAGTTTTGCCCCACAATTATGGTAAACAATGGTGAAATTCTCATCTTGGACAGCTTGAATGATCTGATGGATGTAAGCCGATGAGAATTTGCCCAAACTTCTGGGAGAAAGCAACCCCGCCGCTGGTTCTGCCATAATGACACCATCTGTGCCCGCATCCTTGAAAGCCTGCGCATATTGAATGAGAAATGGGGTGACTCTTTCTAAAAGAGCTATTAATCCCTCTGGATCCATTGCACTCAATTCCATACTTTCGGAAACGCCAAAGATGCGGCCGGCTAATGTGAAAGGACCAATCATCCCTCCCAAGACAGGAATACCTTTTTCTTTTCCAACAACAGCTAATCTTCTGGCGGCATCCAGGTAAATATTCGTCCGACCAACCCCCACTCTGGGTATTTCCAGCCCAGCGATTTCTTCGACCGTAGATACCCTTCGTCCGATGACTGTTGGCACTTCCATTTCGGAAAACCTGATCTGACAGCCAAACGCTTCAGCTTCAACCGAAAGATCCATGCCTGTCAAAAAAGCCGGAGTATTGTAGCGCTCCTGCATGGCAACCGATACCTCATATTGGATATCTGCACTGCTTACAGTTTGGGATACCGAATAACCTGATTTCGATAATCCACCATAAATTCCAACCGGTAAAAAGATGCGTTCAGTTTGATTTAGAAAATAATGCGCCAGTTTTGTATTCATAATAAGCCTTGTATAGAAAATTACTTTAAATACAGACCATTCCGCACGGCAACCACTTCCCCTATAATTGCCAGGGCGATCTCTTCCGCTCCGCGTGCTGCGATATTCAGCCCAATTGGTGAATGGATTCGGGCAATCTCTTCGTCTGTGACCCCCAACTCTTTCAAATCACGTACATGATTGGCAAAATTCTTTTTCG
>Ga0226835_1000221_pt1 | contig 90704 bp, 76 predicted proteins | sample LAC_MetaG_1_FD_163627 | JGI IMG/M metagenome (GOLD analysis project Ga0226835, IMG submission 163627) | Anaerobic ammonium oxidizing microbial communities from anammox membrane bioreactor (MBR) in UC Berkley, California, United States -... | ecosystem: Engineered > Bioreactor > Anaerobic >... | reverse complement strand
GGCAGGTCTTTTTTTATATCCGGGCAGAGCAGCCCTTTCATGCCATCGAGGCAGGATCAGGCTAAAACGGGGGTTCGACGGCAGCCCTCGCAGAGGGATCCCCCTGGGGGCACAGGGCAGACCTGCCGGAAGGCAGGTCTTTTATTATATCCGGGCAGAGCAGCCCTTTCATGCCATCGAGGCAGGATCAGGCTAAAACGGGGTTTCGACGACAGCCCTCGCAGGGGGATCCCCCTGGGGCACAGGGCAGACCTGCCGGAAGGCAGGTCTTTTTTTATATCCGGGCAGAGCAGCCCTTTCATGCCATCGAGGCAGGATCAGGCTAAAACGGGGGTTCGACGGCAGCCCTCGCAGAGGGATCCCCCTGGGGGCACAGGGCAGACCTGCCTTCCGGCAGGTCTGGATCCTTCCTCTTTTGGGATGCGGGGTATGTCTCAATCAAACCCCAGAAGCGTATAAACTCGGTTTCGTCATTTTAAATACTTCATGATAAACTTAAAGGCTATGTGGCGTTGGATCATTGGATGGGTGGTTTGGTTTTTCATCCTGCCTGCTTCGGTCGTGGCTCAGGCCGATGAAGGCATTTTGATTCTGTCCCCTGCTGACCAGCAGGTCTTGCAGGGGGTCATTGAAGTTCAAGCGCGGGTGTCTTCCGATGATGTGCAAACCTTTGAATTGCTATTCGGGTACAGTGGGGATACGGATGAACGGAACCTGTTTCTGCTGACTCAAGGAAACAGTATTCCGGATTCGCAACTGCGCTACCGTTGGGATACCACCCTCATACCGGATGGGGATTATCGGCTTGTCTTACGGGTATATCTTATAAATGGAGAGAGACGCGAAGCAGTTGTGGAAACGGTCAGAGTGCGTAATTATTCGGTAGTGGAATCACCTACGGCAAGCGGTCTCGTCCTTTCAACCGCACCGGTCGTCCCAACGCCGCCGGAAACACCAACGCCCCTGCCGGTCACATCCACCCCGCCCAAACCCAACCCCGGCAGTGTTCAACCTGTTCAGTGGACGAGCAGTGTATTGCGCAGTGTTGGTATCACGATTGTGTTGTTTGTGATGCTGGGCGGGTTGATCAGGCTGCGCAGGCCGAAAAAGCGCCGATAAGAGATGATCAAGGAGGGAAGAGTGGATCCTCTTGGTTCGCGGATTCGCCGTGTATTTTCACGAAAAAGCACTTTGGAGATGGACTTAACCGCTCCGCCTTTTTTGCTGGTTGGTTTGGGCAACCCGGGCCGGGAGTATCGGGAAACTCGTCACAATGTCGGTTTTATGGTCATAGACCGGCTGGCGCAGGAAACCGGAATCAGTCTGAGTCGGGTGCAGCAGAAAGCGATTATTGGGTTGGGAAATCTGGGGGAACGCAAAGTGCTGCTGGCAAAACCTCAGACCTTCATGAACCTGTCCGGTGAGTCAGTGGCCGGGTTGGTGCGTTTTTATAAAATTCCCCTCGATCAACTCATCGTGGTGCATGATGATCTGGATTTACCATACGGCACCCTGCGAATTCGTCCGGATGGCGGTTCGGCAGGACAAAAGGGGATGCAATCTATCATCAGCCGTCTGGGGACTCAGCAGTTTGCACGTCTCCGGTTCGGGATTGGACGCCCACCCGGTAGTAAACAAGGTGCCAGTTATGTGCTGCACGGCTTTTCGCCGGAAGAAAAAAAAGAACTGGATTATTTACTTTCCCGGGCAGCAGAAGCCTTGAAGACCTTTGTCGTGGAAGGTTTGGAAACCGCCATGAATCGGTTTAATGGTAATCAATTCGAAAAATGAATGAGTTAGAAGCTATCCGTTCTCTAAAGGCATATCAAAATTTGCTGGAAAGTCTGCAAAATGGCCAGACCTTGCCCGGTTTGGGCTTAATGCGTGCCGCGCGCCTGCCGTTGCTGGCAGCCCTGTGGGAGGATCTGAAAGTACCCATCCTGTGGATTACCGACCGTACTGACCGTGCTCTTGCCATGCTGGACGAACTGTCCTTCTGGATGGATCGAAATGCTTTGCAAATTTATCCGGAACCCAACCCGCTTTTCTACGAACAGGCGGCCTGGGGAACCGTTACTCGCCGCGACCGCTTGAACAGTTTAACCTCGTTGGCGATTTATCATTTTCTGGGTTCACCGCGTCCGTCACAACCTCCGGTTGTGATTGCTCCTCTGCGGGCAGTGATGACCCGTACCTTACCGCGCCGGGATTTTCTAAAATCCAGCAAGGTGTTGAAACTGGGCCAAAGTGTTTCTCCGGAGGTTTTGCAACGGCAGTGGATGGAGGTCGGCTATCAGCCGGCCGATACGGTGGTGGAGCCGGGGCAGTTTGCGCAACGTGGCGGAATTCTGGATATCTGGGTACCGGCTGAAAATTTACCAGTGCGCATGGAGTTTTTCGGGAACGAACTGGATACGCTGCGCCGTTTCGATCCCGCGACCCAGCGCACCGTTGAAAAAATCGAACGTCTTCTGATTACACCGGCGCGTGAGGTATTGCCGGGTTATGCCGGGCATCTCAATCTGCCGGCAGAACAGACGCTCGATGAATTTTATCTCCCTCTTGTTCATCCTTCCCCTGCCAGCATATTGGATTATTTGCCTGCCCAGTCGTTGGTGGTGGTTGATGATGTGTTGTTCCTGGGGTCGGTTGCCAACGAAATCGAGGAACAGGCCGTCAAACTCCGTCGTGAGAGTATTCAGGAAGGCGTGCTGCCGGAAAATTTTCCCATCCCTTACCTCACCTGGGGTGAGATTGTGGATGAATTAAACTCGCTGCGTTGGCTGGACATGGGGCAAAGTAGCGGGGAAGAACCCCTGCCACTGGCGGAGTCTTTCCAACCCGGTCCGCGTTATGGCGGCCGGTTGAAGCCCTTTTTCGAATACCTCAAAAATCTTTGCAACTTGAAGCAGCCGGTGGTGGTCGTTTCTCGGCAGGTCTCCCGTCTGAAAGCCCTGTGGCGGGAGCAGGGGTGTGAACCCGGGCAGCCAGAATTTAAGGAAGGCTCTCTCAGTGAGGGCTGGACGCTGATTCTTTCCCCGGAAAAACGTTTTCACCTCTTGACCGACAGTGAAATTTTTGGATGGGAGCGGCCTCAACCCCGCACGCGTGCCAGGCCAATTGCCGAAGCCCCGGAAGCGTCCTATGCCGATTTCAAACCCGGTTCGTGGGTTGTCCACGTGGATTACGGCATTGGCAAGTTCATTGGTCTGGTACAGCGCGTGCTGGATGGGGTTGAGCGTGAATTCCTGTGTGTGGAATACGCCGACGGTGACCAGTTATTTGTACCCGTCCATCAGGCGGACCGCCTGAGCCGCTACATCGGCCCGAGCGGTGAAGCACCCAGTCCAACCCGGCTTGGAAGCAACGAATGGCAAAACACCCGCCAGCGAGTGCGTGAGGCTGTGCTGGAGGTGGCTCAAGATCTCCTCGATCTTTACTCACGCCGTCAGGTCGCCCAGGGTTTTGCTTTCAGTCCCGATACGCCGTGGCAGCAGGATTTGGAGGCCTCCTTTCCGTATGTCGAAACGGAGGATCAACTCAAAGCCATTGCCGAAGTCAAGCGCGACATGGAGCGCCCGCGCCCGATGGATCGGCTGTTGTGCGGTGATGTGGGTTACGGTAAAACCGAAGTCGCTTTGCGGGCGGCTTTCAAAGCCGTGATGGACGGTAAACAGGTTGCCATGCTGGTACCGACAACGGTTTTGGCTCAGCAACACTACGAGACGTTCCGTCAGCGTCTGGCGGCTTTTCCGGTAGAGGTGGAGATGCTTTCGCGTTTTCGTTCTCCGCGCGAGCAGGATGAAATCATCCTGCGCACGGCCTTAGGGGAAGTGGATATCTTGATCGGCACTCATCGCCTGCTTCAACCGGATGTGACTTTCAAAGACCTTGGGTTGTTAATCATTGACGAAGAACAGCGCTTTGGGGTTACTCACAAGGAGCATTTCAAAAAGTTTCGTACCGAGGTGGATGTGCTAACCCTTACGGCTACCCCAATACCCAGGACACTGTACATGGCGTTGACCGGTGTTCGTGATATTTCGGTGATCAATACCCCGCCGGCGGAGCGTTTGCCGATCATCACTCATATTGGCCCGTATTCGCCCCGTCTGGTGCGACAGGCGATTGTGCGCGAACTGGAACGTGGCGGGCAGGTCTTTTTTGTCCATAATCGTGTTCAGACCATCCGCGCCATGGAACGGCATTTACACAATCTGGTGCCGGAAGCGCGGATTGGAGTGGCCCATGGTCAGATGAACGAGGGCGAACTGGCGCAGGTGATGCACGATTTTACCCGCGGCAAAATTGATGTACTGCTGTGTACCTCGATTATCGAATCGGGTCTGGATATACCCAATGCCAACACCTTGATTGTGGATCGCGGTGACACTTTTGGTCTGGCACAGCTATACCAGTTACGCGGGCGGGTGGGACGCGGAGCTCAGCGTGCGTATGCTTATTTCTTCCGCCACCGGCGTAAACCACCCACGCCGGAGGGGCAGGAACGCCTGGAAGTGATTGCCGAGAACACTCAACTGGGAGCCGGTTACTCGATTGCCATGCGGGATCTGGAGATGCGCGGGGCTGGTGAACTGCTGGGAACGCGGCAGCATGGTTATATTGCCAGTGTGGGTTTTCACCTCTATACCCGCTTGCTGGCGCAGGCAGTGCGGCAGTTGAAGCAGGTGAGCGGTTTAGAAACGGCCGAACTGCCGGTTGATGAGATGCGGGAATTAAGCATGGCGGTGGCGGTTGAATTACCTCTGGCGAGTGGTATTCCTTCCTCATATGTGCCGGATCAACAAATCCGCCTGAACCTGTACCGCCGGATTGCGGATGTCAAAGACCTTGCCGAGCTGGATGCGCTGAGCCTTGAGTTTGAAGATCGTTTTGGCGCTTTGCCGGAGATGGTGCGGAATTTGTTTTATCAGATGAAGGTCAAATTGATGGCTCAGGAAGCCGGTTTGGTTTCGGTGGCTGTGGAAAATGATCAAATTGTCTTCCGTTTTCCTCCGTTGCCGGAGAATGTAGAAGCCCGCAATCTACCGCCGATTGGCACAACCGCGCGAGCCGGCAAGAATGCCTATCGCCTGCCGTTCAACCGCGAAGATCCACACTGGCAGGAGACCGTGCTGGAAACGATTGCTGCTATTCAATCGGTTTTACGCGAGAGCAGGATAGAACCCACCGGTGTAAAAGAAAATATCTAGAAATAATGTTCTTTTTAATAAAGCATGTTACAATCGAAAGGTTGAGCGGCTCACGGATGTAGAGAGGATAATCTTATGGAGTTCAAACTGCAAGCACCTTATATTCCGACCGGCGACCAGCCGGAAGCCATTCGTCAACTGGTTGAAGGGGTGCGCAAAGGATATCGTCATCAGGTGCTGTTAGGTGCGACCGGTACCGGCAAGACATTTTCGATGGCCAATGTGATTCAAGAACTTCAAATGCCGGCGCTGGTGATGGCGCACAATAAGACTCTGGCAGCGCAGTTGTACGCTGAATTTAAGGAGTTCTTTCCCGAAAACGCTGTGGAGTACTTTGTCAGTTATTACGATTATTACCAACCAGAGGCTTATGTTCCTCAGCACGATTTATACATCGAAAAAGAAACCGAAATCAACGAGGAAATAGAGCGTTTACGGCTTGCGGCTACTACCGCCTTGATGACCCGCCGGGATGTGATCATTGTGGCTTCGGTTTCCTGCATTTATGGTTTGGGCAGTCCGGAGGAATTTGGGAAGGGGCAGATTCAGCTGGAAGTCGGAAAAATTTATCGGCGGAATGCCTTGCTACGTCAGCTGGTTGAAATTCAGTATCAACGCAACGATCTGGAATTGCGCGGGGGGACTTTTCGGGTAAGGGGGGATACGCTGGAGGTCTTTCCGGCTTATGAGGATCGCAAGGTGATTCGGATCGCCTTCTTTGGCGATGAAGTTGAACGGATTCAGGTGGTCAATTCTCTGACTGGTGAACTGCTTTCTCAACCGGATTCGATCGTCATCTTTCCTGCCAAACATTACATCACCGGTGAAGAACGATTGAAAATTGCCATCCAGAATATCGAGGCCGAGTTGGAAGAACGGCTGGCTTACTTCCGGAAGAACAATCAATTTCTGGAAGCACAGCGGTTAGAACAACGAACCCGGTATGACCTTGAAATGTTGCGCGAAGCGGGTTACTGTTCCGGCATTGAAAACTACTCCCGTCATCTGGATCAACGCCCGCCGGGTTCGCCACCTTGGACGCTGATTGACTACCTGCCGAGTGAATACCTGTTAATTATTGATGAATCCCACATGACCATTCCGCAGATCCGCGGCATGTATAACGGTGACCGTTCGCGCAAGGAAACGCTGGTAGAGTTCGGCTTCCGTCTGCCTTCAGCGCTGGATAACCGGCCATTGAAGTTTGATGAGTTTGAAGAACACATGGGTTATACCATTTATACTTCAGCCACACCCGGCCCTTATGAAATGGCACGCGCCGAGCAGGTAGTCGAGCAGATCATCCGTCCGACCGGGCTGGTTGATCCGGAGGTGGAAGTGCGTCCGACTCGCGGACAGGTGGATGACCTGGTCAAGGAAATCCGCAAGCGGGTTGAGGTGGGAGAACGGGTGCTGGTGACAACCCTTACCAAGCGCATGGCAGAAGACCTGTCCGACTACTTAATGGAGATGGGCATCAAAGTGCATTACCTGCACTCGGAGGTTGAAACGCTGGAGCGGGTTGGCATATTACGCGATTTACGGCGAGGTGTTTTTGATGTGGTGGTCGGCATCAATTTGCTGCGCGAAGGGCTGGATTTGCCGGAAGTTTCCCTCGTTGCGATACTCGATGCGGACAAAGAAGGCTTTTTGCGATCTTCCACTGCCTTGATTCAAACCATTGGACGGGCTGCCCGGCATGTCAATGGTCGGGTAATCATGTATGCCGATACCATCACCGATTCAATGAAAACGGCGATTGACGAGACCAACCGCCGCCGTGCCAAACAAATCGCCTACAATCAGGCTCATGGCATTGAACCAGTCGGCATTGTCAAAGCCATTCATGATATTACCGAACGCATATCCGCCGGCGCCGGGGTTGCCGAGGGGCGGGGTGAATATCGAACCGGCGAAAAAGGTGGTTTTCTGCCGATGCCCGCCAATGAGTTGAAGCGTCTGATCAATGAGATGGAAAAACAAATGAAACAGGCTGCAAAAGACCTGGAGTTTGAAAAGGCAGCCGCCTTGAGAGATCAGATCTTTGAATTGCGGGCTTTACTGGCAGAGGAAAGCAACCTGCCCCCCTGGAAAAAAGCGCAATTGCTGGCAGGCGAAGATTAGAGTTGGCTTAGTTTTTGCTGCGGCGCAACCAGCTTGATCAAAGAAGTCGGTATACTTCGGATTGGTTAAGCGCTGCGGGTTTTAACTTTGCGGATTCAGGAGGAAGCATGAGTGTACAGGCCAATGCCACTCGAAAAAGCAATCTCTTCCAGAGGCACATCGCCGTTCCGGTGGAACATGGCTCGTGGGTGTTTTTACTCGGCCCGATGATGGTTGGACTGGTGATTTCTGGCGGGTGGAACAGCGCCCAAGGATGGGTGATTCTGGCAGCATTGGCGGGTTTCTTTTTCCGCCAGCCGCTTACGATATTGATTAAAGTGATCAGCCACCGACGTCCCTCTAAAGAGCGCTTGCCGGCTTTGTTCTGGATGGGAATATATGGTTTGATTGGGCTGATCGGCGTAGCCGGCATGCTCAGTCAGGATTTGGGTTTTCTGGTAATTCTGGCTTTGCCGGTATTTGCGGTGTTACTCTGGCACTTGTGGCTGGTCAGCCGGCGCGAAGAACGGCGAAAGCCAATTGTGGAAATTGCTGGCAGCGGGGTACTGGGGTTGGCAGCGCCAGCGGTTTATTGGTCAGGGATCGGCGGGATAAACTGGAGCGGGTGGGTGCTCTGGCTGCTGTTGTGGCTGCAGGCGATTGGTTCGATATTATATGCCTACCTGCGTCTTAATCAGCGAGAGTGGAAGGTATTGCCTACCTGGGGGGAGAGGATACGGGCAGGCCGGACAGCGTTACTGGTATGTGGGGGAAGCTTTGCTGTGGTCGGGTTACTTTCAACAGCGGGGTTGCTGCCGCCGCTGCTCCCCCTGGCTTACCTGATTCAATTTACCGAAGCAGTTTGGGGAACCATCAGGCCGGCTGTTGGTGTAAAACCGGTAGCGATTGGCGTGCGCCAGTTGATAATCAGTACCCTGTTCATGTTCGTTTTTGCCCTCTTGTGGATTCAGCCGGCGTTTGGGTTCTAGCGCTTCAGGCTGTTTGGGCGTAATCCGACAAATCCCCGTACAACAGGGCGCGGTTGCGTCCAGTTTTCTTGACCCGGTAAAGGGCGTGATCGGCATGACGCAGCAAGTTGGTCAGGTCATAACCGGAGGTGGTATTGGTGGATACTCCCATGCTGATGGTGATGAAGAGCAATTCATTGCCGATATTGATGGGTTCAAGGCTGATGGACTGGCGCAGCCGGTCCAAAACAGGCCTGAGACCGGCATCAGAAATGCCGGAAAGCAACAAAACGAATTCATCACCGCCATAGCGGCCGAGCACATCGGATGCTCGCAGTCGGTTAGCGATGCGACGGGCAACAGTGCTTAAGATATGATCGCCGATGGAATGCCCGTAGGAATCATTAAAGTCTTTGAAGTTGTCCAGATCAAAGACCACCACCGCCACCGGCAGATTGGCGCGGCGGTTTTGTTCGATCACCTCGTTGCATTTTTGGAATAAGCCGCGCCGGTTATATACCCCGGTCAACGGATCGGTTACGGATAAACTTTGGACTTCTTCATACAAACGGGCGTTTTGCACGGCCAGGGCAGCTTGATCGGCAAAGGCTTGCAGACGAAAGACAACTTCCTCGTTGAAAAACCCGGGCACAGCACTATCCAGATTCAGAAATCCAATCACCTGCCCGCGGCTGAGCAGCGGCATTCCCGCGTAAGATTTGATCCAACGCATGGTTGAATTGCCACGCCAGAGAGATGATTTTTCGGTATCCGGGATGACCAGCGGCAGAAGACTTTCCACCATCTTTTGAAGGGTTGGAAATTCGATTAATTTGAAACGCAAACCCTCCAGATATTCACCCGTCTGGTTGGAAAGATAACCTTGATGGAAAAGTACCTCCACCCATTCGCCATCCAGCAGCATGATGTTGGCCGATTCGTGCGGAACAACCTTGCCGACGTTGAGCAGAATACGTTCGAGCACCTCGCGGAAGTTGAGGGTACTGTTCAAGGCAGCGGCGGTATCCCGTAAAGCGTCCGATAGTGCGCGGAGTTGACGTTCGGTTTCTTCTGCCCACTTGCGCTCGGTAATATCAAATGCAATCACCACGAACCCCTAATTTTGTTCCAGGTCACGAATAGGGGTAACCGTGCAGTAAGCGGTAAAGTCAGCTCCGTTTTTCCGTTTGAGAGTAACTTCGCCGCTCCACAAATCGCCGCGCCGGACAGTGGCACGGATGTGCTCAATAGCAGGTAAAGAGGACAGCGGAATGAAGGTTTCGAGGATGGGTTTCCCACGAATACTTTCAATTGGGTAGCCAAACAACTGTTCGCAATACTGGTTCGCGTAAGTGATATTACCGTTCTGATCAACGGCGATGGCAGCCTGACCGATGTGGTCCAGCAAGTCTGCCTGAAAGCGGATTTGTTTCTCGCGTTCTTTTTGATCGGTAATATCCCGAAAACTGGCAATTGCCCCGCTAAATACCTCACCCTCAATTAATGGAATGGCGGTCACCGATAACCAATGCAATTTCCCGTTCGAGTCAATCAGTCCCTGTTCAAAATTCTCTACTGCTTGTTTTTGGTTCAATGCAATGGAAAGAGGAAGTTGTTCAGGGGTCAAGGGAGTAAGAAAATTATCCACCTGTATCCAGCGGCAGTGTTCACAAGAAGATTGGAGCAGCTGATCTTGATGATGATCGAATATCTGCTCGGCAGCCCGGTTGGAAAATATCATCTCCCCGGCATGGTTGACCATCACAATCCCCTCGGATAATGTATGCAAGATGGTTTCCATTCGTTGTTGTGCCTTTTGAAACGCCTGCTTTGCTTTTACCTGCTCTGTGATAACTTGAAAATAAACGGAGATACCCTTGGATTGGGGGTAGACTCTGACCTGATACCAGTTTTCATAAGGGGGTTGATTGAAGTAAGTCTCAAAGGACAGAGACTGTTTGGATTGGATGGCGTAACGGTATTTTTCTTCAAAAATCGAGCCTTTGGCTTCCGGAAAGACTTCAAATAATGGTTTACCGAGTACTTCCCGGCGGTTGCGGTGCAGCATTCTTTCGGCAGCTTGATTGAAGTAAGTCACGACAAGATGATCGTCCAGCGAAAAGAAGGCATCGCTAATACTTTCCAAAATTTTTTGAGGTTGTTCTGCAAATTCAATTGGTGGGGACATCCTTCATCCATCACAAATAACTCAATCATACCCACTAAAACGCTCTATATTGCATAGTTTATTGGAAATGTAAAGGATTTGCAAGGATTTGCTTAGCATTTTTCAGTTAAGATTGGATTGTGAAAAATGTGAGTCGATTCTACATACATAAAGTAAACCCAATTATTCTCTGTCTGGTTGCGGTTTTAGTGTGGGGCTCGTCCGTTTCGCCGGCTGTCGTCCGTGCAGACGACTCGGTTCTGCCCGTGGTGGGCGAAGCGGCAGCAGTGGATGAAACGAGTGAGCCGCACAACTCGATTCAGTTCAACGGCTGCGAACGCCAGAATTTTGAGCCGGTCAATGCGGAGTTTGAACAGCGGGTCGTCGAACTGGTCAATCAAGAGCGTAACAAGCAAGATCTGCCTCCATTGAAATGGAATATAGACCTGGGTTATGCCGCTCGCTATCATGCCCGCGATATGTCGGAAGACGGGTACTTCAATCATGATTCCTACGATGGCGGACAAATGATCTGCAGCTGGAGCACGCGGATTGGAAAATTTTACAGCGGTTGGAGCAGCCTGGCAGAAAACATTGCAGCCGGTTATACCACACCGGAGAATGTGATCAGCGGCTGGATGAACTCCTCGGGTCATCGGGCTAACATCCTCAGTCCCAGCAACCGTGAAATTGGAGTGGGATACTGGTCGGGTGGCTCTTACCGTTATTACTGGGTGCAGGATTTCGGACGGCGTAGCTCGGTTTATCCGGTGGTGATTAACCGGGAGTATGCCAGGACCAGTTCGCCGGACGTAGAATTGTATATTTACGGACAGGGGGTGTGGATGGAAATGCGCCTGCGCAACGATGACGGGAATTGGAGCGAGTGGCGGCCGTTTCAGTCACGCCTTAACTGGCGCTTGAACCGGGTAAAGGGGATACGCACGGTAACGGTTGAATTGCGCAACGGGTCAGGTACAACCAGCAGTTGGGATACGATTGAATTGACCACGTCAGCTCCCGAATTGGAGGTACAACCGGCTTCTCTGACTTTCTTCTACGAAACCAGCACCGGACGACTGATCCCTCCCTCCGCTTCGGTCTTCATTCAAAACAGCGGCAATGATCAGGTGCTGAACTGGGTGGTGGAAAATATCAACGGGGATTGGTTCTCTCCTTCGGCATTGGCAGGCAGTACCCCGGCCAGCCTTGTGATTAGTCCGGTTCCCAATGGCGGGTCGTTTGTTCAGAATCAAATTTTGAGTGGCGGCTTGACCATCCGCATTACGGATACTTTCCCGGTAGCGGGTTCACCAAGGCAGGTTGCGGTACAGGTGCTTGTGGTTGAGCGGGTACAGCAGGTTTTCTTGCCGATGGTGAGAAGATAAGCAATGGGTGCTCGATCAGGTCAGGGCTGGCCTTGAAAGAGACTGCACCACCCGCGCGGCGGCTTTAACCTGAGCCGTGATCTGATCAAACTGCCCATTTTTGATCCATTGCCGTTTTACCAACCAGGAACCTCCTACAGCCAGAACCCGCTCGTGGGTCAGATAGCTCGACAGGTTATCGGTTTGGATGCCGCCGGTGGGTATAAAGCGGACGCTGGGGAATGGATCGGAAACCGCTTTGATGGCAGCAATTCCGCCCATTGTTTCAGCCGGAAAAAATTTGAACACTTCGATGCCCAGCCGCAGCCCTTGAAGAATTTCGTGGGGGGTGACGGCGCCGGGCAAAAACGGGATTCCCTCACTCAGTGCCCATTCAACGGCATCCTGCGGTAAGCCGGGGGAAACCAGAAAATCTGCCCCGGCTGAGGCTGCCTGTCTGGCCTGATCCAGAGTCAGAATTGTTCCTGCCCCCAGTGTAATGTTCGGATAAGCCCTGCGGATAGACTGAATGGCTTGCAGAGCAGCTGGTGTCCGCAGGGTGATTTCGACGAGCGGTAGCCCGGCTTCAATCAGGGTGCGGGCCAGCACTTCGGCACGGCTAGAGTCGTCAATTTCCACAACGGGAATGAGACCGAGGGAGTAGATGGTGCGATAGATCGGGTTGAGCATCTCTAAAAATCCAGAAATCGGCTTGGGTTTTCCACTAATAGAGTGTTGATTGCGTATTCCTCTACACCAAACCTTTTCAAGCGTGGGATAAAATCCAGGAGGATGTGACCGAGACCGAGTGTCAGGGGGTTGTGAACCTTCCAGGACGATTTGCGCGCCCGGTCACCAGAAAGCAGGATTTGCCGCAGATAGCCGGCTTCAATCAGGTCGCGGATCAGAATGGCGCGCTGGTCATCCGACCAGTATTGTTCTTTACCAATCTGGTCAAATCCCAGAAAAACGCCTCGTTGAGCGAGCTGGAAGTAAATCTCGCGCGGTAAATTCCGGTCGAGGTGGCCGATGAGCAATTTTTGAGGAGAAACACCCGCCTCAAGCAGCAACTCGGCCTGTTCAAGGGCGAATGTTCCTGCTTCGGTATGGGTGCTGACCGGCGCGCCGGTTTTGCGGTGGGCAATGCCGGCGGCTTGAATAACGCGCAGTTCTACATCGGCGGCATGATTCAGGCTGGTGGCGGCCTTGATTGCCCCGGCGCAGATGCCGGTTTCCCCAATTCCGACAGTGATTTCCTGTATCATTCGTTCGGCGATGTGTTCAGAAGATTGATTTTGTAAAAGTTCGGCAGAAAACTTTGCTTTGTGGTGACCCGTGACGGCGATAATATGAACACCGGTTGCCTGTGAAATTTGGGCGAGGTCAAGCGGTGAACGGCCGATTTCCTCGGTGGTCATTTCAACCAGCGCACCACCGCCAAGCGATTTGAAATAACGCAATTCGGCAACGGCTGCGGGAATTGAATCAAGACCGAGATCGGCATCTTCAAGCGCCATCGAATCGGGCGGGTACCAGAGAACATGCTCGTGGCAGGCAGTAATCCCCAATTGCCCGGCAGGGATAGAACCCAGTACAGTTTGAACTGCCATTCAGACCTCCTTAATCCAACACCGCACCTGATTGGCGAAGGGTGGATTGCAATTTCGAGATTGGAACATCACGGAGTTGACAATTCAGGGCTACAGCAAGGGCTGCGGCTGTGCCGGCTGCCTGCCCCATGGCCATGCACTGTCCCATGCTACGCACTGAGGCGTGGGCATCATGGTCTGCCGAAAGGCAACGGCCGGCAACCAGCAGCTGTTCTGCTTTTTGAGGCAGTAAACAGCGATAGGGGATGTGATAGGTTTCTCCCTCCGGCAGGTATTCCCAGCGGGTGTCCTGTCCGGCATGATGTTCTTCGATGGGAGCGCCGCATTGGGCAATTGCATCATCGAACTTGCGTGCAGAAAGCACATCTGCGCGGGTCAATCGGTATTCACCGAAAATCCTGCGGCTTTCGCGGATGCCGATTTGGATGCTAAAGCCACCCAAGGCGGCGTTTTCATATCCGGGGATCTGCTCGATGAGAAAGCGAGCGTATTCCAGCGACTGTCGGCGGCCTTCGATTTCGGCGAGGGTCAGTTGGGTCAAATCGAGGGGGTCAACATCCCGAACGCGAGTCATGTTGGTTGCCATCACACCTGGTAGGGGGGTGATGTGGACACTGCCTTCCTTGCGGGGCAAGTCGTATCCCAGTTGCTCGGCTTGTTGCATTTTTGCGTGCAATTCGGATTTCTTAACACTTTTTGCCCGCGCAACATCTACGTTAATCATTTTGAAGGTGGTGGTGAGAGATTGAATGGGTCCGTCGCGACTGCTTTCAAAAGGGACGCCCATGCGGGCAGCCACATCAGCATCTCCGCTGGCATCAATGACTACCTTGGCAGACAGACGGTAAAGGCCGGCTTTGCTGGCAATGACCACACCACGAATTTCCGCGCCTTCTGAAAGCACATCAACCACCAGTGCATGATAATACAAACGGACACCGGCCTGACGGGCGAGATGCTCCCACACAACTTTGAGTGTCTCGGGATCGTAGGTGATGCCCTGGCCGGCGCCATAGGTGTTTGGGCGGTAAATTGCAGCGTTGCGTTTGAACAATTCTTCAATTACGCTATCCGGAACACCGCCTACCACTTTGCGCGGATGAACACCGGGCGTAAAAAAGCCATAGAAGGTGTCCAGAACCTGAGTGCTGATACCTCCCATGAAACCATAGCGTTCTACCAGCGAGGTGGCTACGCCAAGGCGGGCAGCAGTGATGGCAGCTGTGGCGCCCGCCGAACCCGACCCAACCACCAGCACATCCGTGGAAGGTAAATCTTGGAGAGAAGTGGAATAAATCATCATCGGTTCCCTTGCCTGAGGATCTAGCGCACCGTCCAGCCGCCATCCACCGTCAGGACGGCACCGGTGATGAAGCGGGCAGCATCGGAGGCCAGGAATACAGCGGCTCCGGCAACGTCTTCCGGTTGACCAAAATCGGCGGTCAGGGGTTGCAGATCCGCCATTCGGGAGCGGATGTGGGGACTGTTCTGGGCGCGTTGGCTCATCGGGGTTGCAATCAAACCGGGGCAGATGACATTCGCGCGGATACCGCGTGGAGCATAGTAGGCGGCAATCGAGCGTGTCAGGCTGATGGCGGCACCTTTGCTGGCAGCATAAGCGTGGGTTGCGAAATCTTCATCGCCACCTACCAGACCCAGTACCGAGGATACGACTACGATGGCTCCTTGGTGCTGGGGCAGCATTGCCTGAATGGCGAATTTACAACAGTAGAACAGGCTGTTCAAATTCAAATCGAGGGTCTTTTGCCAGCCTTCCAGCGTGCAGGTATCTACCGGTCCATCACCCCAACGTCTACCAGAGCCACCGGCAACATTGACCAGTGCATCCAGGCGTTGAAATCGGCTAACGATTTGTAAGGTGACCTCTTCGACCTGATCGGCACGGGTGACATCCACCTGCACACAGGTTACAGAAGAAGGTGACGAGCAGGTCTGGCGGGTTTCTTCGGCGGCTTTGAGGTTAATATCCCATAGGATAACCCTTGCGCCCTCTCGGGAAAATTGGCGGGCGATGGCTGCTCCAATGCCGCTGCCTGCCCCGGTGATTACTGCAACTTTATCCTTTAATTGCATGGTCAACACCCATACACTCTACGCACGCGGGCGCGATAGTCATCGTAACACGCATCGAACCGTTTTTTGGATTCTTCCCGGCCTATGAAGTAACTGCTGGTCAGAACAATGGGCGGTTTGCCCATGGCAGTTAACTTTTCGGCAATCCGGCACTTGAGGGCATTGGTGATGGCAGCGGCTCCAATGGTGGAACCAGGGCCGACCGGGTCTTCCAATCCCTCAACGTGCACCATTGCATCGCCGGCTGGGGTGCAGTTGTCAATGACGATATCGGCAATATCAATCAGCTTTTTACCGCTGGAATGGAGCGCCGGGCTTGCCTGACAATGATCCATTGATACGACGGCAATTACCGGCATGTTCAACCGTTTGGCTTCCAATGCCACATCAATAATGACCTCGTTGACTCCACTGTTAGAGAAGATCAGAAAGCAATCCGGGGGTGAGAAAACAAAATTCCGCAGGATAATCTGCCCCAGACCCTCTACATGTTCTAAAAACATGGCTTGCCGCTGACCGTTGGAGCCAACGACGAGGTTGTGGAAGGTGAGAGATAATTCCACAATGGGGTGGAAGCCGGGGAAACTGCCGTGGCGGGGGAACATTTCTTCGACAAATATGCGCGAATGACCACTGCCGAACATGTGCACCAGACCGTCTCCAGCGATGGTGTGGGCGCACTGTTCGGCTGCCTTTTCTATGTTTTCCAACTGGGTTTGTTGAATGCGGGTCAGAATGGCTTGCGCGTGATGGAGATATTCGACTGAGGCATTGGTTTGCATAGAACCTCTACAAGATAATTTAACGAATTTGAGTAATGCTGTACTCGTAACGGTCGGCGCGGTAATAACTGGTGGAATATTCGATCAAATCTCCTTCTTCGACATAAGTGGCTGTGCCGACATACAACAAGGGTGCACATTCTTCCACTTCCAGTAAGTCAGCCCGATAGCCATCGGCGGCCACAGCGCGCACGACAATGTCCATGCGTTTGATCATCAGAGCGAAGCGGTTGGTGAGCACTTCAAAGAGGGACTGATCGGTGAAATTCACGGTTTCAATGCCGGGGCAGCGCTCGGTCAGGATAATGGAAATCTGGTGGCAGATTAATTCGTTATCGCCATAGCGCAACCGTTCCAGAATCACACAGGGCGCACCTTGTACTTTTTCCAGTACCGGGACATTTTCCATTGTGACGGTGGAAGGTTCGCAGCGCAAAACTTTGGATGAGGGTACTCGCCCCATTTCGCGCATCTGCTGACTGAAACTGCGGTCGAGGAAAAACTGAATACTGGGAATATCCCGCACAAAGGTGCCTTTTCCGGGATAGCGTTCAACCAGATTTTCGTCCACCAATCGGCCAATCGCCTGACGAACCGTCTGCCGGCCAACGTTATAAGCCTGACAGATTTCTAATTCCGGGGGCAGCATGCTCCCGGGTTTGAGTACGCCGCGTTGAATCATACGGCGTAGATCTAAATAAATCTGATAATACAGCGGAATAGGATTATGGGGATCAACAGTTGAGTAGGGTAGGCTCATAGTTTCCTTTCCGGATAACGGTTAAAGTTGGATTTACACCGAAGACGACATAGCCAGAGGGTACTTTCCCCATTCATGAGCAGCCTGAAACAGGGTGATTACATTCTCAGCCGGAACATCGGCCTGAAGGTGGTTGGCAGGGGCCAGGATGTAACCGCCACCTTCGGCAAGTTGGGCAAGACGTGTTTTCACTTCTTGAACAACTTCCTCACGGCTGCCGAGCATGGCATGACTGATGTCAATGCCACCCAGGAAGCTTATCTGATTGCCGAATTTCTGTTTAATTTCTGGGATATTTGTGGACGGTAGCGGTTCCAATGGATGAAGGACATCTACCCCCAGCTCAATGAAATCCGGTATTAGACGACCGACAGCACCATCGCTGTGCAACATAATCTTGATCTCTGGTTTATGGCTGCGAATGGTGTTAATCATTCTTTGCAAACAGGGTTTGATGAAACGGCGGAACATCCCCGGTGAAAGAATTAAACCGGAATTACCGGCGTAGTCATCACCGGGCAATTCAATCATATCGAACCATCGCCCGCCGGCCCGCATGGCAGCATCCAAAAGTCCTTCCAGGAGGGTGGTGATGCGGTCGAGAAGTGCCAGTGCAAAATCGGGGTTTTCGATTAAGTCGGTGAGAAAATTTTCGGTACCGCGCAGGTCACAAGCGGTTTGAAAGGGGCCGTGAGAAGCCACCATGCGCATCACCACAAAGTAGGGGGTGTGGGTTTGTAATTCCTCCGCTCTTTGCGCGACCCCATTCATCCAGGAAGGATCGAGGGGATCAGGCCAGCGCACCAGCCGTTCAATATCCTCTCTATCGGTTGTGTTTTGTAAAAGACCCCTGCCGGCATAGTAGTAGGGTAAAGCCCGTTTCCAGATTTGACCGAATGAATCAAAAAAAGTATTTTCATCATCACCGGGGATGACCGGGCTGTTGGGCAGCCGAGCCGGCCAACAGTAGCGAAAATCCGTGTCCAAAAGGCTCAGCAGGCGATCATCCATATAGGAGATGTTGTGACCTTGACGAAAAGGCGGGACGGCCTGACCAAGTTGGAAGTAATCCAGTAAACGAAAATAGAGATCGTCCACCAGACCATAGGGGCCGCCTCCGAGAGCCGTGGGGACACGGTCGGGAGTTTCGTGCCGCAGGGCAGTATATACACGCTGGCGGGGAGTCAGGGGAAGGGTCATAAAAATTCAAGAACGATTATTCAAATGTGCGTACATTGAGTCAATTTTAGCCGAATTCCAGCAGAAAAGCAAGTTGACACGCATAATAGAATCATCTATAATTAGAATGTTCGTACATTTGGATATTTAAATTTCCCCCTTGGAGAGACAAACTATGAGCCACAAGATCGCCATGCTGGGTACCGGCTTGATTGGTCGTTTTTATACCATGAGCCTGTTGAAGTATCGCGGAAAAGAACAGGTTGTGGTGGCTTACTCGAGGAGAGCGGAGCAAGCCGAGAAATTTGCGGCAGAGTTTGGTATCCCGCGCTGGACAACCGATATGGCGGAAGCAATCCGCGACCCGGAAGTGGACACGGTCGTGATCGGCTTACCGAATTACTTGCACAAGCAGGCGGCCCTGTTGGCGGCCGAGGCGGGCAAGGCGGTGCTGTGCACCAAGCCGCTGGCAACCAACGCAGACGAAGCGCTGGAGATGCTGGAAGCGGTGGAAAAGGCGGGAGTCTTTCATGGCTACCTTGAGGATCTGGTCTATACCCCCAAAACCCTTAAGGCGTTGGAGTCAGCTCGTAAGGGAGCCTTGGGCAAGGTGTTGTGGGCGCGCTCGCGCGAAACGCACGGTGGCCCGCACAGTGACTGGTTCTGGACCAAGGAGCAGTCCGGCGGGGGCGCCATTGTGGATATGGGCTGTCACTGCATCGAAATTGCGCGTAATTTCATCGGCAAAGAAAACCGACCTATCGAGGTAACGTGTTGGGCAGATACGCAGGTTCATCCCATTGATGCGGAAGATCATGCGGTGGGTTTGGTGCGATATGACAATGGGGCGATTGGGCAATTCGAGGTTTCCTGGACTTTTCGCGGAGGAATGGACCTGCGGGACGAGATTGCCGGTACAGAAGGGACGGTGTGGCTGAATCACTGGTTGCGCACGGGCTTTGAGATGTTTACCGCTGTCGGGCAGGGCGGTTATGTGGCAGAAAAAGCCGAAGGGGATACCGGCTGGCTTTTCCCTGTGGGTGATGAAATTGGCTCGCTGGGTTATGTGGAGATGTTCCTGGATATGTTCAATGCCATGGACGAGGGCCGGCAGCCGATGGAAACCTTTTACGATGGTTATGTGGTCAACGCGATAATTGATGCGTGCTATAAGTCGGCCCAGACCAAAAAATGGGAACCGGTTGAATTGAAGGTCTGGCGCGGCGGTGAAGGGAGAGACCTTGGTGCTGCTTTGAAGGATTACGACGAGGAACATTACCTGATCAAGGAAGAGCGGATGCCTAACGGCAACCTCAAAGTCATCCTGAAAAACAAAAAAACCGGGGCAATCACGCAGATCATTCGCGAGTAAAAACATTGTCTATAAAATAGACGAAGTTCTTAATAAAATATACGAAATCGTCTATTGAATTTACGAAAGAATTTTGTAATAATAAAAACAAGTTGTTTTTTACCGCAAGCGATTGCGATAAAGGCATCCCTGTGTCGGCGTTGATTTTCGGTCTTCGCTTAATCCCTGTCCATGAACAATACCTTTCGGTCACGAATCAAAGCCCCGATTTTGTTGAACAGCGCAGAAGCGGAGATCATCCGTGCATTGCGGCGTCAGGGATGTATTACCAGTACCGACCTCAGCCGGATGACCGGCTGGTCTAAGGCAAAGACCGCCCAAGACATTCGTGATCTGGTTGAAAAAGGATTTTTGATGGAAGCAGGCGAGGGTATTTCCCAGGGTGGAAGAAAACCCCGCCTGCTTTGCATTAATCGCAATCTCGGTTTTGTGGTTGGGGTGGATATTGGTGCAACCAGCGTGGATGTTGCTCTGGCGGATATTTCGGGCAGCGTTCTTCAACGCTACAGCGAACCGGCGGATGTGCGCCAACGCCCGGAACCTTTTTTAGGCCGTTGTGTGGAGATTATCCTTCACCTGATGGAATTGCAGGGGTGCCGGGCTGATCAGATTTTGGGAATCGGGATTGGTGTACCGGGACCGGTTGACTTTGCGCGCGGGGTGCTGGTGGCTCCACCTTTGATGCCGGATTGGGAAAATTTTTCAATACGGGGGTTTGTAAAAGAGTCCTTTCCGAATGCGTTTGTGGTTGTGGATAACGATGTCAACATTATGGCACTGGGTGAGCAGCGCGCCGGTGATGGAATCAATGTTGATCATTTTATTTTCGTAAAAATTGGCACGGGCATTGGAGCGGGGATTGTTTCCAACGGGAAAATTCACCGGGGAAGTACCGGCTGTGCCGGGGATATTGGCCATATCTGTGTGGATAAAAACGGACCAATCTGCCGCTGCGGTAACACCGGTTGTCTGGAAGCGATGGCTGCCGGCCCGGCGATTGCAGAGAAAGCCATGCAGGCTGCGTTGAACGGCAGCAGTCTCCTCCTCAAAAATTTAATGAATCAGAACGGCGGCGTTTTACGCCCCGAAGATGTCAACACTGCCTGCCGTGAAGGCGATCAGGCCGCCTTGGAGATTATTCGAGCCAGCGGTCAAATGATTGGAGATGTGTTGGCGGGGCTGGTCAATTTCTTCAATCCCAGCCATATTTTTATTGGTGGGGGTATTGCCAATTTTGGCAATCATTTACTGGTTTCAATTCGCCGGGCTGTGCTGCGCCGTTCTCTGCCGCTGGCAACCACCCATCTCTCAATCAATTTCTCGCGGATGGGCCCCGATGCGGGAGTAACCGGCGCGGTTGCACTGGCACTGGAATACCTGTTCGTCATCGAAGACCAACCAACTACCACAATTTGATTCGGAAAATCACAAGAAAGGAGGTGTTCCAACTGTCAAAAAAGAATCTAATGATCGTTTGTCCGAATTTTTGTTTGAACGAAAAACTTAACAGAAGGAGAAGATGAACATGCAAAGAAAACCCCTCTTTACAATTCTCGGCCTCATCATGGTCATTTCCATGGTGCTGGCAGCCTGCAGTACACCGGCAACACCGACCACTGAGGTCCAGCCGACTCAGCCGCCACAAACCGGACAACAACCCACTCAACCCCCTGTTGAATCGAAAGGCCCTCCGTTCACGATTGGGATTTCGAATCCGTTCATCAGCAGTGAGTATCGGACGCAGATGATTGCGGAGTTGATTGAAGTCAACAAAGAGTATATGGACAAAGGGCTGACGACGGAATTGGTGATCGAGAGTGCGGACACGGACGTAGCCGGTCAGATTCAGCAGTTGCAGAATCTGATGGCGAAGGGTGTGGATGCGATTCTGGTCAATCCGAGTGATGTCAATGGTCTGAATGCGACGCTGCAAGAAGCGGTGAGCAAGGGGATCATTGTGATCTCGGTGGATCAGGAGTTGAATGTACCGGGCGTGTACAACGTGGGGATTGATCAGAAGGAATGGGCGAAGACGAGTGCCAAGTGGCTGGCCGAGAAATTGGGCGGCAAGGGCAACATCGTGCTGATTGAAGGTTTTCCCGGTCATCCGGCGAATGTAGCGCGGATGGAAGGGGTAGACGAGGTGCTGTCGCAATACCCGGACATCAAAGTGCTGGCGAAGGACACGGGGAAGTGGGATGAAGCGACCGGGCAGCAGGTGATGTCGAACTTCCTGGCGGCGTATCCGAATCTGGATGGGTACTGGACGCAGGACGGTATGGCGATTGGGGCCTTGCAGGCGGTGATAGCGGCCAACCCGGCGAAGTTCCCGGTAGGTGTTGGTGAAGGTCGCTGCCAGTTCCTGAAGTTGTGGGAGCAGGTGCTGAAGGATCGCCCGGACTTTGAGACGATTGCGGTGGCCAATCCGCCGGGTGTTTCACCGACCGGGTTGCGGATTGCGGTGAACATGCTGCTGGGCAAGCAGGTGGACAAGAGCAAGCTGGGCGGAGCGAATGGTTTGTCATTCGTCATTCCGGTGCCGATTGTGATCACCAAGGACAACCTGCAACAGGGATTGGACATCTGCAAGGACAAACCGGATGCCTACCTGCTGGACGGCATCATGACCGATCAGGAAGTTCTGGATACCTTCTTCGTCAAGGAACAGGCCGCCACCCGCAAATTCACGATTGGGATTTCGAATCCGTTCATCAGCAGTGAGTATCGGACGCAGATGATTGCGGAGTTGATTGAAGTCAACAAAGAGTACATGGACAAAGGGCTGACGACGGAATTGGTGATCGAGAGTGCGGACACGGACGTAGCCGGTCAGATTCAGCAGTTGCAGAATCTGATGGCGAAGGGCGTGGATGCGATTCTGGTCAATCCGAGTGATGTCAATGGTCTGAACGCGACGCTGCAAGAAGCGGTGAGCAAGGGGATCATTGTGATCTCGGTGGATCAGGAGTTGAATGTACCGGGCGTGTACAACGTGGGGATTGATCAGAAGGAATGGGCGAAGACGAGTGCCAAGTGGCTGGCCGAGAAATTGGGCGGCAAGGGCAACATCGTGCTGATTGAAGGTTTTCCCGGTCATCCGGCGAATGTAGCGCGGATGGAAGGGGTAGACGAGGTGCTGTCGCAATACCCGGACATCAAAGTGCTGGCGAAGGACACGGGGAAGTGGGATGAAGCGACCGGGCAGCAGGTGATGTCGAACTTCCTGGCGGCGTATCCGAATCTGGATGGGTACTGGACGCAGGACGGTATGGCGATTGGGGCCTTGCAGGCGGTGATAGCGGCCAACCCGGCGAAGTTCCCGGTAGGTGTTGGTGAAGGTCGCTGCCAGTTCCTGAAGTTGTGGGAAGAGGTGTTGAAGGATCGCCCGGACTTTGAGACGATTGCGGTGGCCAATCCGCCGGGTGTTTCACCGACCGGGTTGCGGATTGCGGTGAACATGCTGCTGGGCAAGCAGGTGGACAAGAGCAAGTTGGGCGGAGCGAATGGTTTGTCATTCGTCATTCCGGTGCCGATTGTGATCACCAAGGACAACCTGCAGCAGGGATTGGACATCTGCAAGGACAAACCGGATGCCTACCTGCTGGACGGCATCATGACCGATCAGGAAGTTCTGGATACCTTCTTCTTGAAATAACCCTATGAGTGTGTCGCTTTCTGCCCGCAATATTGTAAAGCGTTATGGGGGTGTCGTTGCGCTATCGGACGGGAACCTGGATGTGAAATCCGGGGAAGTGGTCGCATTGATTGGGGCAAATGGAAGCGGCAAAAGCACGATGAGTAAGGTCATCAACGGAGTAGTTGTCCTCGATGGAGGGCAACTACTCCTCGATGATAAACCCGTGCGCTTCTCTTCCCCGCAGGCGGCTCGAAAGATGGGTATTGCTACCGTCTTTCAAGAACTCAGCCTGGTAGCCAAAATGACTGTAGCGGATAATATCTGGTTGACGCGTGAACCGCTGAAGCCCAACGGGATGATTGACCGCAAAGTAATGCGGGAGCAGACAGAGGCCCTGCTGGATTTGTTCAGCGGAACTTTCAAGGCCGATTTAAGGCCCGAAACGATCGTCTCCGATTTACACCCGGACGAAAAACAAATTGTAGAAATCCTAAAAGCCATCAGCCTTAATCCGCGCATTTTGATTCTGGATGAAGCGACGGCGAGCCTTGACAGCCGTCAGGTGGAGCGTTTGTTTGAACTGGTGAGACGGTGGAAAGAAGAAGGCAAAGCGATTGTCTTCGTTTCTCACCGCATGGAGGAAATTTTCCGCATAGCAGACCGTTATAGTGTCTTGCGGAATGGGAAAACGGTTGGGCAGGGGGATATCAAAGAGATCACGGAGAAAGATTTAATCCAACTGATGACCGAAAAAGAAAAGGTCTTTCAGTTCACCAAAGCAATTGCTTCTGAAGAAACAAGCGGTCTGGATCAACAAGTCTATCTGGAAGTAGAAAATTTGACCACCGAAACGCTACGGGGAATCAGCCTGAAGGTGAAGCAGGGAGAATTGTTGGGAATTGGTGGTTTACAGGGGCAAGGACAGCGAGACTTGCTGCTGGCGTTGTTTGGGGACATACCTTACCATGGCACGGTTCGGATCAAAGGGGAAGTGGTGCGGTTCAAACACCCCCGGCAGGCGATGGATAAAAAATTGGCGCTTGTACCGGGAGATCGGGCTAAGGAAGGATTGCTCTATATTCGTTCGATCCTGGAGAACTTTTTGCTGCCTTCATGGCGGAAATACGGATTCCCTCTCAAGATGAAACTGGCGAAACGGGATGCAATGGCAATCAGTGAAAGGCTCAGTCTGGTTATGTCTGGCTTGATGGCACCGGTTAGCAGCCTTTCAGGCGGCAATGCTCAGAAGGTGGTCATTGGGAAATGGCTTTTGCGTGATCCGGATTGTTATTTACTGGATGACCCGACCAAGGGGGTGGATGTGAACACCAAAGCCGAGTTTTATGCTTTGCTGACGGATCTTTCCAGGCAAGGGAAATCCATTTTGTTTTACAGCAGTGATGATGATGAATTAATCGGACTGTGTGACCGGGTAATTGTGCTTCATGATGGAAAAATTCGCGCTGAACTCAAAGGCGCTTCTTTGACCAAGGAAAATCTGATTGCTGCCAGCATGGGTGTTTCCAACGGAGGTGAGGCATGAAACGGTTTTCCTGGGATGAATTGATGAACCGCTACCCCGCCTTGTTTGCCATCCTCTTGCTGGTTGTAGCGCTGATCATCAACTTTATTTTGCAGCCCAACATGTTTGCCCGGGATACCTTAAATAGCAACATGCGGGTTTTCCTGCCGATGATTTTACTGGCTGCCGGGCAGGCAATTGTCATTTTGGGCGGCGGGATTGATATTTCGGTTGGCGGTATCGTTTCAATTGTCAATACCATTCTGGCAACTCAGGTGGGCTTGAACGGCTCGCCGGAAAAAATGTGGACGTATGTTTTTGTGTCGCTGGGCGCGGGCATTCTGGCAGGGGCAATCAACGGTTTCTTCATTGCCTTCCTGCGCTTGCAGCCGATTATCACCACCTATGCAACCAGTTTCCTGTATGTTGGTTTTGCTTTGTTTATTCTGCCCAATCCCGGCGGCGGTATTCCGGCTGCAATTGCCAATGTGTATCGGAACACAACCCCATTGGGTTTACCGCTGGCTTTTTATGTAATTGCGCTTGTTTTGTTGATCTGGATGTATGTCCGCTCAACGCGGTTTGGAAATTACCTGTATGCGGTTGGCGGCAATGCTGAAGCGGCTTATGAAACGGCTGTACCGGTGACGTGGGTACTTTTCAGTACTTATGTTGTCTCCGGCTTTATGGCAGCTCTGGCAGGTATTGCCATAACAATGTTGAGCGGTTCCGGGAACGCCGAAATTGGTGTCCCGATGACGTTGACATCCATAACCGCGGTTGTAATCGGGGGGACGGCTCTGAGCGGTGGTGTTGGCGGGGTGGCAGGGCCGGTGGTTGGTGCGATTACATTGGGTATTATTCAAAACATTATTTCCTTTTCGCGGATTGATACCTGGTGGGAAACTTTTGTGAAAGCGACGATCATTGTGGTGGCACTGGCAGCCCCCGGTATTATCAATCTGCTGCGGAGGAAAAAAGTATGAGAAGGTTTAGTATTTCGCCTCCTGTTGCGGCAATTTTGCTTGCAATTGTCCTTTTCCTGCTTTCGGGGTTTTTACCGAATGGATTTGGCAACGATATTAATGTGGCGATTGCTCAGGCCACCAATATTGTGCGGTTGGCGGTGTTTTTAGGAGTGATTGCCGCCGGTCAAACCCTGGTGATCATTAGCGGTTTTGAAGGAATTGATCTTTCGGCTGGCTCGGTAGTGACGTTAACGGCGATCCTGACCTATGTGACGGTGAAAGGGGAAGATGATAAAGTCCTGCTGGCACTGTTGATTTCACTGGCGGTCGGTGCGCTGATTGGCTTCATCAATGGTTTAGGAATCACCTTTCTAAAAATCTCTCCGTTTGTAATGACGTTGGGGATGTCGGGCGTTGTGACTGGCCTGATCATCATCATCAATCATGGCAATGTCAGCGGAAAAGTAGCCCCCATTATGACCCGGCTGATCGCTCGTCCCCTCTCACCTGATATACCGATTCCAAATGCGATCATCATCTGGATTATTTTTGGGTTCCTGATGTGGCTGCTTTTGGAAAGATCAACCTTCGGCAAACATCTTTTTGCAATCGGCGTCAACCGCGTGACGGCGAAACTTTCAGGGGTTAATGTTACAGCCACAAATCTGGCGGTCTACTCACTGGCGGGTGCGCTGGCCGGGTTTGGCGGTTTTCTGGTGGTGGGTAACACGGGTGTAGTCTTTATTGCGCTGGGACAGCCGTTCCTGTTTCCGTCTATTGCAGCAGTTGCAGTGGGTGGTACTTTACTATCGGGTGGTAAGGGTAGTTATTGGGGGACGATGGCGGGTGCCATTGTGCTGACTTTGATCACCAGCCTTTTAACCACCATGCAAATGCCCGATTCAGTGCGCAGAATGGTATTGGGTGCAACGCTGCTGGTAATGATTTCAATCTACGGCCGGCAGCGCGGATTCAGACAATAAAAATCATCATTTCAGGAGGCAGGCCATGACTAAAACAGTAAAAGTTGGCATGATTGGAGCCGGTTTCGTCAGTGACATCCACGCCCATGCTTTTAAGCACTATGTTCACAATGCCGAGGTTGTGGCTGTGGCATCACCCAACCGGGCAGGGGAATTTGCCAAAACTCATGGCATCCCCCACGCTTTTCATGACTACCGTGAAATGTTGAAAATGAAAGAAATTGACGTGGTCACGGTAGCCATACCGAACTACCTTCATTGTCAGGCGACCCTCGACGCCGCAGCAGCGGGGAAGCACATCATTTGTGAAAAACCGCTTTGCAAGACATTGGAAGAGGCCGATCAAATGATCGAAGCCACCAAGAAAGCAGGAGTCTTGCTGATGTATGCCGAGGAATTGTGCTTTGCGCCGAAATATGTGCGTGCCAAGCAATTGATAGAGGAAGGTGCCTTGGGCGAGCCGTTTCTTGTCAAGCAATCCGAAGAGCATGATGGCCCGCACATGCCTTGGTTCTGGGATGTGAACCTTTCCGGTGGCGGTGTGCTGCTGGATATGGGATGCCACTCGGTTGAATATGGGCGCTGGGTGTTTGGCAAACCGAAAGTTAAAAGCGTAACGGCATATTGTAATACTTTTGTGCATCGCGAACGGACCAAAGGTGAAGATCACTCGATTATGGTGATCGAGTATGAAGGCAACAAAATCAACATTGCCGAAAATTCGTGGGCGAAAGGCGGCGGGGTGGATGACCGCTGTGAGATTTATGGCACAAAGGGCAACACACGCGCCGATTTACTTAAAGGCAGCTCCTTGTGGACATACAGTCAGGAAGGGTATGGCTACGCCGTAGAGAAAGCCGGCACGACCCGCGGCTGGACGTTTACCATGTTCGAGGAAGTTTGGAATTACGGCTTCCCGCAGGAAATGCAGCACTTTGTGAATTGTGTGCTGGGAAAAGAAGAGCCAATCGAAACGGGCGAGGACGGTCGCGAAGTGCTGAAGATTTTGTATGCTGCTTATCAATCTGCGGGCGAGGGCCGGCGGATTGAGTTTCCGTACAATCCGCCGCAGGTCGAAAAACCAATTGATTTGTGGCGAAAACTCTAATTCTTTACTGGAGGTATCATGACAGCTATCAATGTGAAAACAATCACTTATGAACAATTGGCCAAGGTGATTGACCATTCGCTGTTGCGCCCGGAGCTGACTTCTCAGGAGGTTATCGAAGGATGTCAACTGGCGGCGCGTTATCATGTGGCAACGGTGTGCGTAAAGCCCTGTCATGTGCGCCTGGCGGCCGAGCAGTTGAAAGACTCGGATGTGCTGGTCAGCACGGTGGTGGGCTTTCCGCATGGCAGCAGCGTGACCGAAATCAAGGTTGCTGAAGCCCAACGCGCTATGGATGACGGGGCAGTTGAGCTCGACATGGTGCTCAACATCGGCGAGCTCCGCTCGGGCAACGATGAATACGTTTATCAGGATATAAAAACTGTGTGCGATGCTGCCCATGCCCGCGGCGTAAAGGTGAAGGTGATTCTGGAGAATGCTTACCTGACCGATGAGGAAAAAGTGCGCGCCTGCCAGCTGGCGGAAAAAGCCGGAGCCGACTGGGTAAAGACCTCTACCGGTTTTGCTCCCGGCGGGGCAACCCTGGATGACCTGCGTTTAATGCGCCGCTCGGTCAGCGAAAAAGTGCAAATTAAGGCGGCTGGCGGTGTGCGGACGCTGGATGCACTGCTGGCGGTAATTGAAGCGGGTGTGACCCGTTGTGGTGCTACCGCGACTGCCAAAATTTTGGACGACTTCAAAGCGCGTCAGGCCGGTGAACAGACCTCCACGGGTGAGGTAAAAATCGGTGGCGAATATTAGGAGAGGGGAGGGATAGTATGACAAAATTGAGCAAATCAACCATCGGGGTGGGAGTTGCCGGCACCGGTTTCATTGGACCTGCCCATGTTGAAGCCTTACGCCGCAATGGAATTACCGTGCTGGGACTGGCGGAAAATACCCGCGAAAAAGCCGAACAAAAGGCAGCCGAGATGGGCATTCCGCGCATTTACGGCTCGCTGGATGAGATGCTGAAGGACGATGACATTCAAGTTGTTCATCTGGCGACACCTAATTATCTCCATTACCCCCACGCCAAAGCGGCGTTATTGGCCGGTAAACATGTAGTTTGCGAAAAACCGCTTGCCATGAATACCCGCGAATCGGCGGAACTGGTGCAACTGGCGAAGGAAACTGGCAAAGTCAATGTAGTCAATTTCAATATCCGTATGTATCCGCTGGTACAACAGGCACGCAGCATGGTGCAGAGCGGTGAATTGGGTGATTTATTCATCCTGCAAGGCTCTTATCTGCAAGATTGGCTATTGTTCCCGACGGATTGGAACTGGCGGTTGGAGCCGGAACTGGGCGGTAGCCTGCGGGCGGTGGGTGACATTGGTTCACACTGGCTGGATTTGATCACTTTTATCACTGGATTGCGCGTAGTCGAGGTTTTTGCCGATTTCAAAACAATGCACCCCGTCCGCAAAAAACCGGCCAGGCCAGTGGAAACATACACGGGTAAGATTTTACAGCCGGAGGATTATGTTGACCAGCCCATTTTCACTGAGGATTATGCGACGGTTCTACTGCATTTTGAGAATGATGTACGCGGGGTGTTGACGGTCGGGCAGGTCTGTTCGGGACGTAAAAACCGCCTGTTCTTTGAGATCAACGCTTCGAAATCCTCGCTGGCGTGGGACTCGGAAAGGCCGAACGAATTGTGGGTGGGCCATCGTACTCAACCCAATCAAATCATCATGAAAGATCCGGCCTTGCTTTCACCTGAGGCACGGGCGGTTACGTCCTATCCCGGGGGACATAACGAGGGCTTCCCGGATACCTTCAAGCAACTTTACAACAAGGTGTATAACTACATCCTTGCCGGAGATTACAACAAACCACCCGATTTCCCCACCTTTGCGGATGGTCACTACGAGATGCAATTGTGTGAAGCCATCGAACGCAGCGCAAAAGAAAAAGTTTGGATCAAAGTTTAATCACATACGGAGGGAGCAATGAAACTTGGATTTTTTACGGCCGCATTACCGGGGAGCACCCTGGAGGAAGTTGCCCGCTGGGGAGCAGAGAGCGGTTTTCAAGCCATCGAAATTGCTTGCTGGCCGCACGAGAAAGCCACGCGGCGCTATGCCGGTGTGACTCACATTGATGTAGCCCAACTGGATCAACCCAGGGCTCGCGAGATCCGTAAAATGCTGGATGGGTACGGCTTGATGATCTCATCTTTGGGATATTATCCCAATCCGCTCCATCCAGACCCGGAACATCGTGAGACGGTAATTGCCCACCTCAAAAAGGTGATTGACGCGGCGGCTTTGCTGGAGGTTGGTGTGGTGGGTACTTTCATTGGCAAAGACAAGAACAAGACTGTGCCGCAAAACCTTGAGGATTATGCCCGCATCTGGCCGCCGATTGTGCAATACGCCAAAGAGCGCGGGGTGAAAATTGCCATCGAGAACTGCCCGATGATTTTCTCTTACGACGAGTGGCCAGGCGGCAATAACCTGGCCAGCACACCGGCCATCTGGCGCAAAATGTGGGAGATCATCCCGGAGGATAACTTTGGCTTGAATCTCGACCCCTCCCATCTGGTTTTGCAGATGATCGACTACGAACGTGTTGTGCGGGAATTTGCCAGTAAAATCTTCCATGTCCATGCCAAAGACCTGCATATTGACCGCGAGGGGCTTTACAATCACGGTGTTCTGTCGCAAGGCATGGGCTGGCAAGTGCCGCGCTTGCCCGGCCTGGGTGATATGGACTGGGGCAAGTTCTTTGCAGCGCTGACGGCCGCCCGCTACGACTATGTGGTCAGTATTGAACATGAGGACCGGGCGTTTGAAGGATCGGAAGAACTGGTCAAGCGCGGTTTTTACCTTGCGCGGGATGTGTTGAAACCCTATATCCATTAGCCAGACCCGGAAACAGTCCTGTGCCTGGTGTTTTTACCGGGCACGGGACTGTTATGGATTATTATGACCTATGAAACGATATATCGGCTGTGATTTAGGCGGCACCAATCTGCGTGCTGCACTGGTAGATATTGAAACCGGCACGGTTCTCTTTCAGCAAAGTGTGCCAACATTGGCGCGCGAAGGCCACGATGCGGTCATGCAGCGCATGGCGGATTTGTTTCTCACCATGATTAAGGCTGCCGGTCTACAAACAGAGGATGTTGGTGGGATCGGAATCGGCGTGCCGGGTGTGCTTGACCTCGAAAAAGGGGAAACCCTGTTTTTGCCCAACCTGCCGGGAACCTGGCCGCATGTGCCGTTGCGGGATGTACTGTACCAGGCGACAGGATTGCCGGTTGCGCTGTTGAATGATGTCCGTTCGATCACTTTTGGGGAATGGCGTTTTGGGGCAGGGCAGGGAGTGGATACTGTAGCCGTTCTGGCAATCGGTACGGGGATTGGCGGCGGACTGGTGATCAATGGGCAGTTACATCTGGGAATCGGGGGTACCGCAGGCGAATTGGGTCACATGGTGATTGATTTCAACGGGCCGCGCTGCGGCTGCGGCAATTACGGTTGTCTGGAAGCGTTTGCCTCTGGACCGGCGATTGCAGCTATGGGCATGAAAGCCGTGGCACAGGGTTTGACGACCAAAATTGGTGAGTTGTGCGGTTATGATTTGAACGCCATCACACCGGCGTTGATTGCGGAAGCTGCTCTCCAAGGGGATGAAATCGCTCGCGAAATTTACCAGCAGGTCGGTTTTTATCTGGGAGTTGCGGCTTCCAGTTTGTGCGCATCGGTCAGTCCACGGCGGATCATTGTCACCGGCGGCGTTGCCAACGCTGGCCGGCTGCTGCTTGATCCAATGGAAAAGACGATGCGTGAGCGGGTGCATATCATGCCGGTGGAACAGGTGGAAATTGTACCCGGACAGTTGGGAGATCATGCCGGGGTGGTTGGGGCAGCCTGTTGGGCGGCTAACCGGCTTGGGTAGTCGGCGAGGTCTTTACCCTTTCTGATTTATGTGCGGCTAATTTTCATTGTGATATAATTTGGCTGCAAGGCAGTCAAGTGCCGCCGGGGCCCGTAGCTCAGCGGCAGAGCGCGCGGCTCATAACCGCTTGGTCGAAGGTTCGAATCCTTCCGGGCCCACAGAAATCGTGTTGTTCGCCAGCCCCATTGAGGGGTGGTATTCGCACCCCGCATTTTTTTGTCGTGGGATATTCCCCTTTCTGGTGATAAACAACCACGACCTCACTGAGTTTTTTTGATGGATAAGTCTCTGGATCTGATAAAAATTACTCCCCCGACTTAACCCCAAAATCACCGTTTTTCTCCCCTGCGGGGGGATGGAATCGGCACGCGTTCTGGCGTAACATCAGCATGATGATACTTTCAACGAGTGTTTCTGCCGGAATGTGTGTGCTGGTGTGCAGCCGCGAGAGAGTGGGGGATGCAGCCACTCATCTGCTGGTTGAACTGGCGCTGCGCGGTGAGGCGCTGGCAATAGACGGCGGTAACCGCTTGCAAGCTTACCCGCTGGCGCGCGCCTTGCGTGAACGCACTAACCGTTTCGACTTTTTCTGCCAGCGGGTACTGATCCGGCGGGCGTTTACTGCCTATCAGTTGCTAGCGCTGCTGGAAAGCCTCCCTCTCCTTACCTCCCCGCTGGTCATTCTGGATCCGTTAGCTTCTTTTTATGATGAAACGCTGCCGCTCGGGCAGGCACGCTGGCTGGTGCAGCGCTGTCTCCAGGAGATCGAGCGGTTGAAAAGAGCGGCACCGGTTTTTCTTTTGCTGAGAACCTGTCCCTTGCCGCAGCGCCGTTTTTTGCAGGACATGGTCTGCCGGCAGGCGGATACGCTTTTCTACGAGCAGGAGGAAATAACCTCCTTTGTTCAACCCGCGTTGTTTTGAGAGGTCAAGCCAATGGGGCGTACGGTTCCAACCATCACCCGTCAACTGAATGAAACCGAAGCCATGCTGCAAACCTTTCGGCGGACGTTGCGGCGCGGTGATCAGGCTTTGCTGGATGGTCTGCTGGCATCTGCGCATCGTCATCTGGCTGCTATTTCGGCAAGCGGTGCGTTGCTGCCTTTTGAAGCCGCCTTACTGGCCATGCTGCTCGAACAAGCCCGCCGGATTGCGGCGCTGGAGGAGGAAATCCGCATCTTTCAGGAGGAAGTGGTGCGGCTGCGCGATGGCAAGGGTTGAAAAGACCGGCTGGCTGATGGATGTGTACACCCGTCCGAGCGGTGAACTGGTCTGCTGGTTGTTGAGCGAGGACGGGCAGCGCTGGCTGCTGCCGATGGATTTTCCGGTTACTTTTTACGCGGCAGGCAGCTTGGCGGTGCTGCGGCAGGCCTGGCGCTTTTTGCGGGGGCGCGGAGTACAACTTTCCCGGCAGGTGCGCCGTGATCTGTTTCACGGAGAGCGGGTTGTGTTGTCCGCAACCTTGGATTTGCCCGGACGTCTGCCTGAGACCTACCGCCGCCTGGCGCAGGCTTTTCCGGCATTGGATTACTACGATGCTGACCTGCCGCTCGCTGTGCGTTTTGTGGCTGGTACGCAAGCGCCGCTGCTGGGACGCTGCCGCTTTGAAACCGACGGCCAGCGTTTGTTGGGGTTGCAGCCGCTTGAATCGGCTTGGGAGATGCAGCCCTCGCTGCCGCCCCTGCGGGTGATGGAAATCGAGTGTGACGCCGAGCCGGCGTTGCATCCCCCGCAGGACATCGTCATTCGCTGCGACAGACGCTGCTATCGTTTTCCCTTGCAGCCCTTGCGTGCCTTTGTGGTCAACCTGCAGGCACTGCTGGGGACTTACGATCCGGACGTAATTCTGACCCGTTATGGCGATACCTGGCTGTTCCCGTTCTTAAGCGAACATGCTCCGTCTTTCAACCCCAACCGCGACGAGCAGATGAAGGTTGAGTTTCGCCGCGAGCGCAGTTTGTTTGCTTATGGGCAGGTGCTTTACCGCGGGGCGCAAGCCCTGCTGTTTGGGCGCTGGCACATTGACCGTTGTAATGCCGCTTTGTTTGCCGAAATCGGGCTGACCGGTGCCCTGGAGATGGCACGGGTTACCGGTTTGGGGGTGCAGGAGGCGGTGCGCAAGTCACCGGGTGCAGGCATTACCGCCATGCAAATGCAGACTGCCCTGAGGGATGGAGTGCTGATCCCGGCGGTCAAACAGCAAGCGGAATCTACCCGCACACTGGTTAGTCTGATTCGCTATGATCGGGGGGGGATGGTCTACCAGCCGCTGGTTGGTGTGCATCGTCATGTTGCCGAACTGGATTTTGCTTCAATGTACCCGGCGATCATGGTGCGTTATAACATCTCGCCGGAAACACTCTACCAGAGGGATGCGCCGGCCGGCTTGATTCCGCGCACGCTGCAACCCCTGCTGGTCAAGCGTCTGGCGCTCAAACATTGCCTGCATACCCTCGACCGGCGCGACAGCCGTGTAAGCGATTTGAAAGCCCGTCAGACGGCGCTCAAGTGGCTACTGGTGGTGTGTTTTGGATATCTGGGGTACAAAAATGCCCGGTTTGGGCGAGTGGAATCACACGAGGCGGTCACCGCCATCAGCCGCGAGTTGCTGCTGCAGGCCAAGGAAAATGCTGAGGATATGGGATTCACCATCCTGCACATGTATGTGGACAGTTTGTTTGTAAAACGAGAGGATACCCGGACTGAAGCGGATTTTCTGCCACTGGCAGAGAAAATTCAGGCAGAGACGGGTATTGGGGTGACCCTTGAAGGCGTATATCGCTGGCTGGTGTTTTTGCCGGCCTGCCGTGATCAACGCATTCCGGTGGCAAACCGTTATTTTGGGGTGTTTGAGGATGGTACGTTGAAGTATCGTGGCATTGCCCTGCGCCGTCATGATACCTGTCCGTATGTTGCCCAAACGCAGCTGGATATATTGAGTTGTCTGGCGCAGGCAGATGATCCGCGAGAGCAATGGAAAGAGGCATGGGGGCTGGTAAACCAGCGGGTGAGGTCATTGCAGCGCCGGCAAGCAGCCATCGAGGGGCTGCAAATGGCGGTCAAACTCAGCCGTGACCCGCAGGCTTTTCGGCGCCCTTCGGCGGCGGCACAGGCTGCCCGTCAGTTGCAGGCTGAGGGGGTGGCGGTGCGCGCCGGCATGCGGCTCTTCTTCTGGTTTACGCAACAGGGGGTGAGCGTTGCTCCACCCGCAGCCGAGGAGGTGGACTGGGATCACTATGCACGGTTGGTCTTGCGAGCAGCTGGCGAGATTCTGGATGTTCTCCAACCCGTAGAAAAGAAACAACAGTATTACCTGCCGCTCTTGAAATAGGTCTCTCCCCCTGCTTGTCAGCCACTCACAACGATGCGGGCATCCACCACCTGAAGTCCATGTTCAAACACCAGAGCAGGATTCAGATCAATCTCAAGAATATCCTCGTTTTCCACCATCAGGTGGGAGAGCCGCAACATGGCGTCAATCAGGGCAAAGCGGTCAGCAGGTGGTTCGCCGCGTACCCCTTGTAAAAGACGGGCACCACGTAACTCATCCAGCATTTCTTCGATGTCCGTGCGGCTAAGAGGAGCAAGGCGGATGGAAACATCCTGCAGGGCTTCGGCGTAAATGCCACCCAACCCCAACACCACCACCGGCCCAAAAGAAGGATCTCGTTTAGCGCCAAGAATCATCTCTTTGCCTTTACTTAACATCTTTTGAATGAGAAATTCCTCTGCCGGCTTGAGGTTCAGTTGGGTAAAACGATGTTCCATTTCCAGCATGGCCGAAGCCAGCATCACTTGATCGGGGATGTTCAACACAACGCCGCCGACATCGGTTTTGTGAGTTACCTGTTCAGAGATGGCCTTGAGTACAATGGGATAGCCGATACGGGCGGCCGCCTCAACTGCCTGTGAGAGATTGAAAACTTTGGCCCAGGGCGCAACCGCTATGCCGTAAGCCTCGCATATCTGCATCGCCTGATCCAGCGGGAGCAAGGATGAGGTTTTACGGCTGATTAACCAGCGGGTTTTGCTGGGAGCATCTGTGGGTATAGGAACAGCGGGCGGCTGATGTTGAGCGGTCTGAAGTTGTGTTGCTTTTTGATAATGGTCGCGAGAAGCAGCCAATGCCTGGACAGCCTCATAAACTTCACTGAAAACCGGAAAGCCCAGATTCCTCTCTAAGTAGTTGACTTCATCCACTTCTGTAAAGTAACACAGGGCAATCGGTATCTGATAGTGCTGGCTCAGGGCTTTGATTTTTTCGGCAACGGCGCGAGCGGTGGGAATGGTTTCGCGCCGGTAATTGAAAATGAGCAAAATGGCATCAGCCTGTTTGAGTTTAATGGCTTCTTCGATGATTACCGGATAGGCATCGAAATTAAAAACCGTTCCCAAATCCAGGGGGTTCATCCGCTCAATAACATTTACGCGGAAAAAGGGCTTTGCCACCTCGATTAATGCGTCGCTAAAGGGAGGCAGTTCAAAACCGAACTGGCTGGCACAATCTACCGCAATGATGGCATGACCACCCGAACGGGAGAACACCGCTAAACGGTTGCCGCGCACAGGTGGCAGCGTAAACCCCTTACTGTAAATCATCATTTCCCGGAAAGTCATTGCACGGGTTATGCCAAATTGCCGGAATGCCGCATTGACGATACCCTCGTCGTTTGCCAGTGCAGCCGTGTGAGATTGGGCAATTTGAGCGCTGGCCTGACTGGTATTGGATTTATAGACGATCACCGGTTTTGGAGATTGGGCGGCCAGTTCCACCAGCTGACGGCCTTCCACAATGCTTTCCAGGTAAAGCAAAATAATCCGGGTGGCAGCATCCTGAATGAAGTAGCGGAGATAATCACTTTCTTTGAGGTCTATTTTGTTGCCTACACTGACCGATTTAGCAATTCCTAAACCGGCAGCAGCCAGCGAGTCAATACAGGTCAGAACAACGCCGCCGCTTTGTGAAACCAGCGAGACATTGCCGTGAGGAACCTCTTCCGGAGCCGTTGGGACAAAGATGGTACAGATACCGCTGTCCGTACAGATGATGCCGATGCAATTCGGCCCAACAAGACGCATCCCCCATTTGTGGGCGATCCGGCATAGTTCTTCTTCCAGTATTGCGCCCTCTTCGGAAAATTCGCTGAAGCCAGCCGATTCGATGACCGCGTAACGCACACCGGCCGCCCCTAACTCATCCAGCAAACCCGGCACAGTAGCCGCCGGGGTAAGAATGACCGCCAGATCAATGTTGGGAGGTAATTGATTGACAGATGAATAGATTGGATGCTCCAGAGTCCGCCCCTCGGTGCGTCCCAGTAGATATAACTGGCCACTGTAACCAAATTCGATCAGGTTGCTGGCTATATGACGAGCGAGATTATCCGGCTTATCCGAAACCCCCGCCACGACAATACTGCGCGGATAAAATATTGCATCCATGATCTGCCTCGCAAAGCTTGCCAGAGTTTGGGATTTGAACGTGCATTTGATGTTTCTATTATGGCACAACCCTGCTTTCAATAACTCTCGGAGAAGGCTGATTTCAAGAGAAACACCATCCTGAAAAGTCTTAATCCCTTTCGAGAGGATTTCCGTTCAGTTTTGCAGTGACCGTAATGGGGGTGTTGTTTGTCAGGGCAACTTCGGTAAAACACATCTGACGGGCAAGGCGAACCAGTTCCCGGATGGTGGACAGCGGTTCATCGGATTCGATTTGGATCTCGACCTCAAACCCGTCACAAAATGCCATGGCATCGCCTCGTAAAACTGAGCCTTCTTCCCGAAAATGAGCGGTCACTTTGACTATTTCCTTACGAAGGTTCAATCTCTTTTTGGACGCAACCTGCGTCACATGGGAGATCAGTCAGAGTGCCATTCCGGATACAAAGTAGGTGAGCGGGGTTGGGGCAGTGCCTTCCCCACCGGGGATGTAGTTGCCCTCGTCGCTCATGAAGGCAAACATACGACCGGTTTCCGGTTGTCCGGCAATGACCTGTTTACGCCACTTTTCGATTGAGGTGGCAGTTGCTTCAACCACAATCTCGCGCCGGTGATTTTTTGGGTTTTCCATAGTGTCCCTCGATCTTTTTGTTTACTTTATTCAAACTATACCACAATATTCATCTTCAAAAATTTATCTCTTTTTTATTAATTTTTTATTCTCTTCTTATGGTCAAAACAAACCAATAGGGGCATGATGGATTGCGGTTGTCATACAATCACCACTTCATTTCAACAGAGAGGAAATATGAAATTTAGAGACCGTTTGATCTTGATCATTTCGTTGATTCTGGTGTTTGTGATGGGGGTCAATACGGCATGGATGGTCAGCCGGGCGCGACAATCCTTATTGGATCAGACACGTTCCAATGCTGTTGCACTGGCAGAAATGTTCGCCCATTCGGTAGATTTTGCCAACCGCATTCCGGGTGAAGTTGACCGGATTGTAGGCCAGCAAATGGTCACTCAGGCAAGAATCTCGGCCTACTTGATTGACGCAGCCCTCAAAGCAGGCATGAGCGAGGCTCAAATTGAAGAGATGCTGCGCGCAATTGTTGATTCAACCGATCTCAAAGAGTTCTGGATCACCGACGATACCGGCACAGTGGTTTATTCCAACATTGATGTGCCGTTCGCTTTCAGCCCAGATCCAAACGAACAACCTCAAGCTTATATTTTCTACCAATTGCTGCAACAAAAGAACGGCGAGGTGATTCAATCGGCGCAGTTGCGGGAATTGGATTCAAAACTCTACAAATATGTTGGGGTTTCCGGGGTGGATAGCCCGCGTATTGTGCAGGTTGGAGTTGAAGCAACCTATCTGGATGAGGTCACCCGCAGCATGAACCTGCAAACGCTGGTTGATAAAACGGTTTCGGTCAAGGATGTGAATGCTGTGGGTGTAAAAATGGCTGATCAGCCGGTTGTTTTCAGCGCCCGTCAGGGTTTCTCCCAAACCGATTTGCTGGGTACGGATTGGGAGGAGAGTGTTGAAGAAGCGTTAAGCGGAGGTGAGGTTGTTGTAGACGAAATTTCCAGTGCGCTGCGGGTGGTTTATCCGGTTAAAACCAGCGCCGGAGAACAGGCGACCATCACAGTCTTCATGAGCACTGCCGGCGTCGCCCAGCAAGTTCGCCAGACCCTGACCACAGCCGTAATTGCGACTTTGATTCTTCTGGCAATCAGCCTTGGGGCAGCCCTGTTCATTGCCAATACCATCACCCGTCCCTTGGGAGTGATTGAGAAAGCCGCGGATCAACTGGCGGATGGTGACCTGTCCTTTTCGGATGCCCAGCAGAATCAATTGGAAGCCATCTATCACCGTAAGGATGAATTGGGTACGGTTGGGCGCGCTTTCCAGCGGTTGATCGGCTACTTTACCGAGATGATCGAGGTGGCCAATCGGCTGGCAGCGGGAGATTTGAGCCTCTCAGTCGAACCGCGCTCCGAGCGGGATGGGCTGGGGCAGGCATTTTCAACCATGATTTCCAGCTTGAAATCTACCGTATTCCGCCTTGCTCAGAGTTCGGATGAGCTGGACAAAGCCTCGGCTGAACTGGCTAACTTTGCCGAACAGGTGCGTCTGGCTTCGGAGCAGATTGCTCAAACCATGCAGCAAATTGCGATGGGCTCCTCTCAACAAGCCGAGTCGGTGCAGCGCACGGTCAGCTCAGTACACCAGATGGCGAATGCCATTGACGGGGTTGCCAAAGGCGCTCAGGAGCAGGCTCGAGCCGTTACTTCTGCCTCGCAGGTTTCCAACCAGATGGGCGAGAAGATGCAAAGCGTTGCCGAGACGGCTACGGAAGGCGCGCAAAATGCGATCAGCGCTGCCGAAGTGGCACAGAACAGCGCTGAGACGCTCAACCAGATGATTAATGGGATGCGCCTGATTAAGGAAAAAGTTGACCTTTCCATGGAGCGGGTCAAAGATATGGGCGAGCGTTCCCAACAAATCAGTGTGATTTTGGAGACGATTGAGGATATTGCCAATCAAACCAACTTACTCGCGCTCAACGCAGCCATCGAGGCAGCCCGGGCAGGCGAGCACGGTAAAGGTTTTGCGGTTGTTGCGGATGAAGTTCGTAAACTGGCAGAGCGTTCGGCTCAGGCGACCCGTCAGATTGGTGATCTTGTTTCAGAAATTCAAAAGACCGTTCATGAAGCCGTGGAGGCAATGAGCCTGAGCGCCAAAGAAGTGGAAAATGGGGTGGCTCAGACTCATCAATCCAGTGAGGCATTAATGCGCATTCTGGAGGTGATCCAGCAGGTGCGCCAGCAAGCCGAGGGGATTGCCTCAGCCGTCAAGCAGATTTCCGGCTTCTCGAATGAATTGATTGATGTGATGGATTCAGTCTCATCGGTGGTGGAGGAGAACATCGCCTCGACCGAAGAAATGTCCGCCAGTTCCACGGAGGTTTCGGAAGCGATGGAAATGATTGCCAGCATCAATGAGGAAACCAACGCTTCCATCGAGGAAATCAGCGCGGCGGCCCGCGAAATGAGCCAGCAGGTGCAGGATGTAACCTCTGCGGCGGTCTCACTTTCCCAAATGGCGGCTTCGCTGCGCGGACTGGTGGGGCAATTCAAGGTTTCGTAAGGGGCAAAGAAGGTGAGATAAAAATTTCATCGGCGGAGTGTTAAACTCCGCCGATGAATTTGTAGATAATCGGTTGACCTTATTTTTCAGTGATTTCCACACCGTCTTTGAAGACATGCAAGGGAGCTTCGTGATTCCAGATGGCTTCCCAGACTGAGTTGGCGTTTAAAATGACCAAATCGGCATTGCAGCCAACTTTCAGGCCGTAATTGGGGATATTCAGTGCCAGAGCGGCATTAGTAGTGATCAGGTCGTAGAGAATTTCCAGTTCTTCGCGGCTGGTCATCCACATCAGGTGGGCGGCAAGGAAGGCCACCTCCAGCATGTTATTACGCCCAAAGGGATAGTAGGCATCGGCAATGTCATCCTGCCCAAGGGCAATGCGTACACCGGCTTTGTAGAGCGACTTAACGCGGGCGTACAACGGGCCGGTCTGCGGGTCGGAAACCACCCCAATTTGAGCGCGTTTGAGCAGGTATTCGATCTTTCGATAATACGGTTCTGGGTAAAGTGCCATGGCACGGGCATGTTGAGCCGTGACACGCCCCTCCCAGCCTTCTTTAATGGTCTTGACTGCCAGCATTTCCAGCGTGCGCAGGGTGGGGTCGCCGGCATCGTCAATCAGCATGGAAATGGGTTTGTTGTATTTCTTTGCCAGGGCAAACATGCGGTCAATATGCTCCTGGGCATCGGCGTCGGTGTATTCGATCCAGGGAATGCCGCCAACCACATCCGCACCCAATTTGAGGGCTTCTTCAACATAATCTTCTGCGCCGGGGTCGCGCACTACACCATCCTGCGGAAAAGCGACAACCTGAATATCTACCTTGCCTTTGAATTCCTCCCGGGCGCGGATGAGGGCTTTGACGCCTTCCAACCGGGCTTTGGTATCGGTATCGGCAAAGGCGCGAATATGGGTGTTGCCAAAGCGAATGGCCAGTTTGACCGCTTTGCGGACGTTTTCGATAATCCACGATTCGTCGTACTTTTCTTTGACGCGGGCAGCCAGTTCGATGGCGGTCATTGCCCCACCCATCGCCTCGCCTGTGTAGGCCCCCAATGCTTCATCATCCATCATCGAAAGAGTGTAAACCTTGCAAAGGTGCAGGTGCCCATTTACAAATGATTCGGTCACCAGATGGCCGTCTGCGTCCACAACCTGCTTTGCATCCCCCTCAATTTTTGGAGAAATGGCGGCAATTTTGCCATCCTTGATTCCGATTTGGACTAACTCATTTCCTGAAAAGCGGGTTTTGGCATTCTTGATCAGGTAATCCAGTGTCATTGTTCCCTCCGTAGAGTAATGAATAAAATTATCCTGCCCGCAGGTTGTACGGGCAGGATTTTGAATTTCAGGCCTTTTCGGTCATCCGTTCGCGGATCAGTTGTTGGGCAATCAACGCTCCGTCGCGAATGGGTTCGTAGCCAGTGCAGCGGCACAGGTGTTTATTGAGGGCATTCGATAGTTCGGTTTCGCTGGCGTCCGGTTTGCTTTCCAGCAGGGCGTGGAGCTCCATCACAATACCGGGGGTGCAGAAACCGCACTGAACGGCTCCTGATTCGGCAATGGCTTTTTGGATCGGGTGCAATTCCATACCTTTTGCCAGCCCTTCGATGGTCAAAATATTCGCCCCCTGCATTTTGCTGGCCGGGGTATTACAGGATTTGACGGCTTTTCCATTCATGACAATTACACATGTGCCGCAGGTAGCGTTATCGCAGCCGCGTTTTGTGCCGGTCAGATCCAGCACGTCGCGGATTACATCAATAACCATCATTTCTTCGTCAATTTCGACAGAGCGGTATTCGCCATTGATGGTGAAGGAAATTTTCTCGGTCATTTCAGGCATACTCCTTTTCCGTTCGGGCTTCGAGGGCTTGTTTGATTTTTTCGGGCGTGACGGGGATTTCGTAGAAATCCACCCCGATGGCATCATAGATAGCGTTCAGGATGGCAGGTGGCACACCGATAACCGGATGTTCTCCGATGCCGCGAGCGCCAAAAGCCCCAATCGGGTCGGGTGTTTCGATGAATTCGATGGTTTGCTGGGGAGCTTCTTTATAGGTTGGAATGTGGTACTGGAAGTAATGTGGGTTAAGGATGCGGCCTTCTTCGTCGAACTTCACTTCTTCATACAAGGCTGCGCCCAACCCCATTAAGACTCCGCCTAACACGGTGCCGCGAATTTGAATCGGGTTAATGACCTGTCCGACATCGAAGACGGATGCAAAGTGATCTACGTAGATTCTACCGGTTTTCTTCTCAATGCGGATTTCGGCAGCTTGAGCGCCAAAGGTATAAGTCACCCCCAGATTCCCCTGACCGTTTTGATCCGGGTTGGAATAACGTGGCAGGCGGGCATCGGCTACCGATTGAGCCAGATCGCCAATGGTGATGCCATTGTCCGTGATGTAGCCGCGCGCTAATTGGGTTACCGGAACGCGAATGGAGGGGTCGCTGCGCAGGTAGACGTACTCACCGTCGTATTCAAGATAATCTTCATCGGTGCGAAGTACCTGAGCAGCTGTTTTCTTCAAGCCTTGAATCAGTTTCTCGGCGGCGCGAACGATGGCGCGTCCCCCTTGCATGGTGAACATGGAACCGATGGTTTGCCATTCGTAGGGGGAGAACTGGGTGTCAATTTCGTTGTAGCAGCGCACTTTTTCGGGTGGTATCTTGAGGGCTTCGGCGGCAATCTGACGAACGACGGTGCGCAAGCCCTGGCCCACTTCGGCGCCGCCCATATTGACCGACACGCTGCCGTCAATGTTCATCTTCATGTAGCAGCCCTTGGTGGAGAAGGGCGCGCCTTTGGGTGATTTCATCAATGCAGCAAAACCCCGACCATAATAAAATTGATCATCTTCTTGCTTCTCTTTGGGCTTTCCAAAGACAATTTGTTGAACCCGCTCGGCACATGCCTGCATGTCACCGTTTGATTTCCACATCCGCTCACCGAGCGAATTGGTGCTGCCTTCGCGCAGATAATTCTTGCGGCGTAATTCAAATGGATCCATATTCAGCTTGCGTGCCAGCATGTCCATCATCCGCTCGGTGGCAAACTGCGGTTCGGGATGCCCATAACCACGGAATGCGCCAACCGGCGGCGTGTTGGTATAGACGGTGTAGCCGGTTAGATCGCAATGTTCAAATTCATACGGGCCGGTGGAGTTGTGGGTTGCGGCGATGGTCACATTGACGGCAGTGTCGGAGTATGCTCCGCCCGAATGATATACGGTGGTTTTAAGGGCCACCAGTTTGCCATCGCGCTTTGCCCCGATTTTCATGACCGTGCGAATGCCGTGAGCAAGTAATGTGCTGGTGATGTCTTCCTTGCGGCTGGCAACCCACTTGACAGGCCGCCCGGGGACGAAACTGGCGATCCAGGCAATGGTCTGCTCGACGGTGATATCCGATTTGTAGCCAAAGCAGCCGCCAATATCGGGAATGTGAACGCGAACATCCGAGACGGGCACACCGTAGGAATGGGCAATGTCATCGCGGATGATGAAGGGGCAAATCGAGGATGACCAGATTTCGATGGTGCGGTCTTCCTTGAACCAGACAATTGAACCGTGCGGTTCGAGTGCGGCGCAGGAACCAAACGGATAATTGAACTCGCCCTCGATGATGACGTCGGCTTCCTCGAAACCTTCCTCGCCGCGGCCTTTTTTCAGATGATAGACGTTGGCGATGTTGGTGCCGGGCTTTGGGTTGAGGGTCGGAAGATGCCAGTATTCGCCCAATTCTTCGTGTATGAGAACGGCATCCTCGCTCATTGCCTGGCGGGCATCAATGTAAACCGGCAGAGGGTCGTATTCCACTTTAATCTTGTCCAACGCCGCGTAGGCGTGGCGGGGCGTATCGGCGATGACGGCAGCAACCGGTTCTCCAATGTGCCGGACTTTGTCAATCGCCATGGGTACCAGGTCGCGGATGTTATCTCCGTAGCGGTAGGTGCAGCCCTTGCCGGTGACGACTTTGACCACACCGGGACATTTTTCGGCTTCACTGGTATCAATGGAGAGGATGCGGGCATGGGCGTATTTGGGCCGCAGGATGGCGGCGTGTAACATGCCCGGCAGACGGATGTCATCCAAAAAGACGGCTTTACCGGTAACTTTATTGATGGCATCCGGTCTGATGTAACTTTTACCTAAATACTTGTAAGCCATTTTCAACTCCTTTCTTGAATTACTTGTGTACTATTCTCTGCGGTAGGGTTTCAACAAGGCTGCCGGGTAAGAAGCGTTCCGCCCGGCAATGACCAGGGCAATGATCGTAACCACATACGGCAGAGCCAAAAAGGTTTCATAAGGCACGGGCAACTGCAAACCCATTGCCTGTAAGCGCAATTGCAAAGCAAAGGTGCCGCCAAAGATCAAACCGCCCAGCATCACGCGAACAGGGTGCCAGTTGCCGAAGATCACGATGGCAATGGCAACCCAACCGCGCCCGGAGATGATCCCGTGAGTGAAGGCGCCCAATTGGAAAAGTGAGAGAAATGCACCCCCAGCCGCCATCAGACCGCCGCCGATTGCCAGGGCAGCATAACGCACTGCCGGTACACTGATTCCGGCGGCATCCACCGCCTCCGGATTTTCGCCAACCGAGCGGATTTTCAAACCAAAATTGGTGCGGTACAGAATCCACCATGCCAGCGGCACAATGACCAGAAAGGTGAGGTAGGTCAACCAGTATTGGGAAAGAATCGGCCCGAGGATGGGGTTGTTTTGCAAAATATTGAGCGTTTGGAAGGAAGGAATGGAAGGGGGAGTAGAACGGCCGCCATAGAAAAGACGGAAGGTGAAAAGCGTTAAGCCGGTAAGCAAGAGGGTGATGCCCAGACCGGAAACGTGCTGGTTGACCCCAAGGGTGACGGTGAAGAAACCCATCAACAAACCAAACACGATTCCCGATAAGATGGCCATTAATAAACCCAGCCAGAGTGAACCGCTTTTATCGGCGATTAGAAAGCCTACAAAGGCGCCAAAATACATAATGCCTTCAATGCCGAGGTTCAGAATACCGGCACGTTCGCTATAAGTTTCTCCAATGGCAGCCAGGACAATTGGGGTTGAAACACGGAAGGTGGCTGCGATTAAGTTGACCAGGAATACTTCCATTATGCCCTCCGAACGATGCGGTAGCGTTGAAGCAGGTACATTCCCAGGGCAACCAGTAACATGACTGCCTGAGTGACCTCGCCCAGGTAAACCGGTACGCCCATTGCCCGGCTAACCGTTTGAGCGCCGGTATCAATCAACCCAAAGAATAGAGAGGCAACGAACACACCAATGGCATTCAGGCTGCCGAGCGTGGCAATGATCACCCCGGTGTAGCCATAACCGGCGGAAAGATCGCCGATCAAGTGGAATTGAATACCAGCTACTTCGCTTACCCCGGCAATGCCGGCAATACCGCCGCTGATTAATGCGGCAATCAGTGTGGTGCGTCCAACGTTGATGCCTGCAAATTGTGCGGCAGGTTTTCCCAGTCCAACGGCGCGCATTTTCAGACCAAAGGAGGTCTGGGTCAGGATAAACCATAAAACTGCAATCCCTACCAGGGCTACAATGAACCCAAAGTGCAGGCGCGAACGGGGAATCAGCTTGAAAAACATGGTGTTCTCAGCAATTTCGGGGGATTGCGGCCAACCAGAGGTTGGGTCGCGCCAGGGGCCGTTTAGAATGGCGCTGACAATATAGGCCATGATGGAATTCATCAAAAGGGTGGTGACTACCTCATCCACGGCCAGCCGGACTTTGAGCAGCGCAGGAATCAGCGCCCAGGCCATACCTGCCAAAAATCCGCCAATTATCATCAAAGGGATGGCAATGGCGGCCGGTACCCCTGCCAGAACAATGCCAAGCCATGCAGCCGCAATCGCCCCGGCGTACAGCTGGCCTTCGGCGCCGATGTTGTAATAACCGGTGGCAAAAGCAAATGTGACGGCTACGCCGGTCAGCATCAAAGGAGTGGACTTGACCAGCACCTCCAGGAAAGATACCTGACTGGAGAGAGGGGAGATCAGGAAATAATAGTAAGCCTGAAAGGGATTTGCCCGAGTGGAGAGAATCAACCCCGCAGTAATAAGGAATGTGATCAAAAGAATCAGCACCGGAATGAGCGGGCGCATCCAAATAGGGGGTGTGTCGGTTTTGACCAGTTGATAAGGGAACCGTTTGGCTTCCATGGAATCAATGCTCCTTGACGGCACCCGACATCAGCAGCCCGAGTCGTTCGGGTGTGGCTTCTGCGGCGGGTAAAGTACCAACAATTTCGCCCTCGTAAATGACGGCAATCCGATCCGAGAGCGCCAGAATTTCATCCAGGTCTTCTGAGATCAGCAGAATGGCGGCGCCACGCTGGCGCTGTTCCAGCAATTGCTGGCGAACATAATCCGTTGCGCCAATATCCAAACCACGGGTCGGTTGAGGAGCAATGATCACTTTGGGCTGCCGGGCCAGTACGCGTGCCAGCAGCACCTTTTGCATGTTCCCGCCGGAAAGGGTGCGGGTAATATCATTTGGTTTGGCTTTGATCTGAAATTTCTGGATTAACTCACTGGCATATTGACGGATGGCTTTATGGTCTAAAACACCATTGCGGGTGAATTCATCCAGATGTTCCAGAACGAGATTGTCGGTAACGCTCAGGTGAACGACCATTCCCTCATGGCGGTCTTCGGGTATACGTCCGAGTCCGGATTGGGTGAGTTCGGAGGGTGATTTGCCAGTGACATCCCGGCCATCAACGCGGATGCTCCCGGCGGTTGGTTGACGGACACCGCAAATCGTTTCAGCCAGTTCCTTCTGCCCGTTTCCTCCAACGCCGGCAATACCTAAAATTTCGCCCTCAAAAACGGTGAGCGAGATGTTCTTAAGGACGGGTAAGTTTTTATCGTCGTTGGCGCACAGGTTGATCAGTTCGAGCATGGGTTTTTGTGCAGCCGTTTCGGAAGTTGCTTTGCTGCGCGTTACGCCGAAAGTTTCTCTTCCGACCATCATCGCAGCCAGTTCTTTTTGGGTGACATCGGCGGTATTGACCGTACCAACGACTTTACCGTCTCGCAGGACGGTGACTCGATCGGTGATTTGGGTTACTTCATGTAATTTGTGGCTGATAAAGATGACCGATAAACCTTCCTGTTTGAGACGATTCAACGTTTCAAACAGCGCCTCTACTTCCTGGGGAATCAGCACTGCGGTTGGTTCGTCAAGAATGAGAATTTCAGCATTGCGGTAAAGGGCTTTAAGAATTTCGACCCGCTGGCGCTGTCCAACCGACAGATGCCGGACGATTGCTTTGGGATTGATTTCTAATCCAAACCGACGGGCGGCTTCGGTAACGCTCTCTTCTATTTGATTCTGATCAAGAACGAACGAGTTTTGATAACCCAGCACAACATTTTCTGCAACCGTCAGCGGCGGCACAAGAGCAAAATGCTGGGTCACCATTCCAATTCCGAGATGGATGGCATCTTTGGGTGAGTGGATGACGACAGGCTGTTCCTTGACTTTGATGACACCCGAATCGGGATGGTACAACCCATAGAGGATGCGCATCAATGTGGTTTTTCCTGCCCCGTTTTCACCCAGCAGAGCGTGAACTTCTCCTTTTTGCAATTCAAAATTCACGTGGTCATTGGCGATGAGATCGCCAAAGCGCTTGGTGATGGATTGCATTTCGACGATAAACATGACCTCTCCTGAGGGGCTTAGGTGGGATAACCCGTAGCGGCGCTTGTTTATCAAACAGGATGGTTTTGATCGCTTCTACGGGTGGACCGGTATTCCTGACTTGTTTCAACCATTATGGGTGTTGAGGTGCCTGTGCGGCGTGCTTTAGCCGCACAGGCACACTTCAGTTCACCTAGTTGGTAGGTGCCGGGGGTTCTTCCTTGATGTCAACGCGGAAGAGACCATTGCGGATTTCTTCATCGCGTTGCTTGACCAGCGAAAGGATGTTCTCCGGAATCTTGGATTCCATGCCGTGGAATGGAGCAAGGTACGCACCACCTTTGGCAACCATGCTGAAGTCCTTGAGATCCTGAGCGGTGAAGGTGCCGGCTTCAACCTGCTTGATCACGTATTCAACCGTGGGGGTCATGTTCCAGACTGGCCCGGTCAGGACGTGATCCGGTCCGAGTTCGTACTGGTCGCTCATGTTCCCAAAAGCCAGCAGACCTTTTTCAACCGCCGCATCAATCACGCCGAAGCGTTCGGCAAACAGCACATCGGCACCGGCATCCACCTGAGCCAGAGCAGCCTCTTTGGCAGCGGCGGGATCAAACCACGAGTTGATGAAGGTAACCAGCACTTTGGCATCCGGGTTGACCTCTTTGACGCCGTCAATGAACGCGTTGACAATGCGGTTGACTTCGGGAACGGGATAGCCGCCAACCACACCGATCACATTCGTCTTGGTTACACCACCGGCGATCATGCCGCACAGGTAAGCCGGTTCGTGAATCCAGTTATCGAATACCGCCACATTGGGTTCCGCCGGGCCGAGGCCGGAACCAAAGACAAAAGCAATTTCCGGGTAATCCTTGGCTACCCGACGGACGGCTTCTTCATTGCCAAAGGCATCGCCAAAGATGGCGGCTGGTTTTTGTTTTTCGGCTACTTCGCGAAGAACGCGTTCCATATCGCCGGCGTAACCGATATCATCAGTATACTCGTAGCGGATTTTGCCTTCATCAGCAGCTTTTTGGAGCGCCTGATGAATTACACCATCCCAGGGTTCTTCGATGGGGGTGGCAAAGGCGCCGAAGAATAACGGCGCTTGAGTCTCACCGGTTTGGGGCGCCTGGGTCTGTGCAGCCGGAGCGCATTGTGCGGTAAGCACCACCAGCAAAACAGCGATCAAGACAGTCTTAAAGGTTTTCATCGTTTAATTCTCCTCCAGGTGATTGGTTTTAGATAAGAAAATTGAGGTGAGGATGATTGGGAAAGAGATTATGACGTGGACACCTCCTTTCTGAAATTACTTGGGAAAAAAGTGGTTTGTCATGAAAGAGGAGGATAATCAAGGAGGGAACAAAATAACCCAAAAAACCAGATTTCCAGTTTTTAATAAAGACTGGTAAATCTGAATGGACATCGGATGAAACAGACGATGTAGGGTATTAATAGTTTATTGAAAAACTTTAAGAATTGCAAGCAGTTTGGGTTGACAAATGACGAATTAATAATAGATGTATGACAATTGTCCGAAGGAACTAAAAATTCTGCTTTTTTCGATGAGGTTATAATAAAACTATGTCATCCGAGAATGAATTAAGCGAACGTGAAAAAGAGATTTTACGGCTTGTGGCTACTGGCGCCAGCAATAAAGAAATTGCTCAGGTGCTGTACATCAGTCCTAACACGGTCAAGGTTCATCTCCGTAATATATTTGCAAAAATCGGTGTTGTTTCCCGCACCGAGGCTACCCTATATGCCATCAAAATCGGGCTGATTCCCGAAGCCGTGCGCGAAGAAATCCACACCAGTCAGGCGGTTTCCGAGGGCAGCCTTGTAGTAACCGCCGAAGCACCACCAGCCGTCTCCCGCTCTTCACCGATCAAAGGTAGAGGGTGGGTGCTGTTTGTGGTTGTCCTCTTGATCGGGATTGGTTTCTTTCGGATGAGGAGTGTCAATCCAGGGGGAGTAGCCCAGGTCAATAGCGAGCAGCGGTGGAGCCAACTGGCTGATTTACCGGAAGGCGTTGGGGGAGGTGTTACGGAGAGGTACGAGGGGTATCTGTATCTGTTTGGGGGCGAAAAGGACGGAAAACTCAGCGGGAATGTATTTGCCTATAACATCACCCAAAATCAATGGGAGAGAAAGTCCCCAAAACCCACCATCGTTAGCGGTGTACAGGCGGGTGTGCTCGGGGAAAAAATTTATCTCCCCGGTGGAAAACTGGCAGATGATACCCTTACCACTCAGGTTGAAGTGTATGATCCGCGTAATGATCTTTGGGAAACCACCACACCGTTACCTGTTCGGCTGACAGGTTACGGGCTGGCGGTTTTTGAGGGGCGATTGTATTTGTTTGGCGGTTGGGATGGTAATTCGTATCGGGATGAGGTGTGGATTTTCGAACCGGATGCTAAAGAATGGATTCTGCAACAAAAAATGCCCTTTGCCCGCGCATTTTTGGCAACGGCGGTGCTTGGAAACAAAATTTATCTGTTGGGGGGCGAAACGATGGTCGGTGTGACGGATGAATGTCTGGCTTTCTACCCCAATCGAGAGAAGGATGACCCGACCGCCTGGGAGCAAAAGCCTTCCCTCCCAAGGGGGAGAAAGAACCTGCGCGCGACTGTTCTGGCTGACGGCGTGTACGTCGCTGGTGGGGTCAATCAAATTGATCAGCCAATCACCGACATCCTTCGGTTTAATGAATCAAGCGGGGTTTGGGAGGTTTTGGAACCACCTCCATTGCTGGTCTCGGCAGATACAGCGTTGGCTGCCAGCCAAACACGCCTCCATTTTCTTGGAGGAACGATTGGCATGCGGACAGTTCCCTATCATCAGGCTTATCAAGCTCTCTATACGGTGGTGCTTCCGGCCGTCAGCCGATAAAAAAACACCTCTTGAGGAGGTGTTTTCGGGTGAGGAGCGGGAGACGGGACTCGAACCCGCGAATGTCAGCTTGGAAGGCTGATGCCTTACCACTTGGCGACTCCCGCATGATGAATTTTATTTTAACCATATCCCTACAAACGGTCAACCCTTCGCGAAATGGAAACAATGAGCTGGCTTCCTTATCGCCGTGATTGGCTTTCCCGGGCGGGTTTCGTTGGCCGATGTTTTTCTGAATTCAGGGAAAAGGGAAGGGCGTTACAGTTCCACGCTGGATGGGTGTAAGTAGATTGGCGGCAAATTCACTGATTTCCAGACGAGTCGGATTGTCGGCTTCTTCCAGTCCAAGACTGTTGAGCGTCATCCGGATTTGACTGCCGTCTGCACTGCTCTGGTTCCATTCAAAGGGTTGAAGGCGGATAAACCAGCGCAGGATCTTGCTCAGTTGTTCGGGGGCTAACCGCATGATACCGGGATTCTGACTGGCCTGCCCTCGGCAATAATACTGGACACTCCACCCGTTCAGGTAGACTTTTAAACCATCACAGTATTCCTGAAATGAACCTTCGCGGCTCCAGTTTAGAGCGGGAACACTGGTGAGATAGCCATCTACACTGGCCAATACCGGATTTGAATCCAATTTAGAAATTCGGAACTCGAAAATGTGGTTCTCAATCCCCAATCGAATAATCCGGCCTTCGACCGGCAATTGAGTGCAGGGAATTTCGGCAATGGCAATTTCCAGACAACCATCTAAAAATGTGGTTTGGCGCTCACTGAGTATTTGAATTGCCTGCGGGTCATAACCTAAAAGTCCGGCCAGGTATTGTACGGCTTGCAAGGCCGAAATGGAAGGTTGATCAACCGAACGGATGGGGCGTACCATCATTCCATCCAAGTCAGTGTGATAGGTGTATGATTTGTCTGAGTAACGCAGGGTGACAATCAGGCCGGGAATCTTTTGTTCCGGACAAATTTCGCCCGGGTCACCCGCTTCCAGGCAGGAATTTTGCCAGGTTACCGATTCGATGGCTTGAATGGTGATTTGCTGGGGGGAGATATTCAACTCTCGGGCGAGTTCACGTCTGGCCTGTAAGGCTCCCCCGGGGGGTTGGATAAAACCACCATCCTGTGGGGGCAGCGTGGCAGTTTGCCCGACCGGCTGGTCGGTTTTATTACATGCCGCCAAAAGGAGCAGCAGAAAAATGGTGATGAGAGAAAACCTTCGAAACATCCAATAGGATTGTAATAGAAATCTGCCTCTTTGGGGTAAATCGTTCCGAGAATGATTTGCGCAATTACCCAAAATCAGATACATTGTTTAAAAAATTTGAGAGGAAATCATGGAAGAAAAGTTTTTAGAACTCAAGTCGCGCTTGAAAGAGATTGCCGATTTGAACAAAGCCGCTGGCTTATTGGGCTGGGATCAACGGGTTATGATGCCGCCGGCGGGTGCTGCTGTTCGGGCTGAAGTGCTGGCAACTTTAGGGAAGATTGCCCATGAAAAATTTACATCAGATGAAATGGGAATATTGCTGGAGGTTCTCAGATCATACGAAGAAAGTTTACCGTATGAATCTGACGAAGCCAGCCTAATTCGCGTAGCCAGAAGAGATTATGAAAAGAGTGTTCGGGTGCCGGCCAGTTTACGGGCCGAGATGAGTCGGGCTTCTTCTCAGGCGCAGCAGGTATGGGTAGAAGCCCGGCAAAAGGCTGACTTCAATCACTTTTTACCCATGTTGGAGCGGCAGATTGAATTGCGCCATCGTTATATCGAATGTTTTCCCCCGGCTGAGGATCCTTACGATGTTTTACTGGATGATTACGAACGGGATATGCGTTCCACTGAGGTGCAAGGGACGTTTGAGCAACTGAAACAGGGGCTTGTGCCGTTGATTCAATCTATTCAGGAAAATGCCGACCGGGTTTCGGATGCACCCTTGCACGGCTATTTTCCGGTGGAACAACAAAAGGCATTTTGTCTTGAGGTGGTCAAGCATTTTGGTTTTGATCCGAATAGCTGGCGGTTGGATTCTACTGTGCATCCTTTTGCCTCCAGCATTGCCACACAAGACATCCGCATTACCACACGCTATTTTGAGGATTTCATCTCTCCGGCTCTGTTCGGCTCGATGCATGAATGCGGGCATGGGTTATACGAAAATGGAGTATCTCCCTCGTTAGAACGCACCTTACTGGCGCGTGGTGCTTCCTTAGGACTGCATGAGTCCCAATCTCGCATGTGGGAAAATCTGGTTGGGCGCAGTCTTCCTTTCTGGAGATATTTCTACCCCAAATTACAACAAGCCTTTCCCCAGCAATTCGAAGGAGTCAGGTTGGAGGATTTTTATCGGGCGATCAACAAAGTTCAGCCGTCCTTTATCCGAGTCGAGGCAGATGAAGCCACTTACAACCTGCATATCATTTTACGTTTTGAAATAGAACGGCAAATGATTCGGGGGGAAATTGCTCTAAAGCACCTTCCTGAAGTCTGGAACAGCCGTTTTCAAGAGTATCTCGGCCTGGACATTCCTAACGATCGTCTGGGCGTATTGCAAGATATTCACTGGTCAATGGGTTTGATCGGTTATTTTCCGACCTATTCGTTGGGTAACATCGTTTCCTGCCAGATTTGGGAGAAGGTGTTGGAGGCCATTCCTGATTTATACGAGCAATTCGAACGTGGGCAGTTTCTGCCACTCCGCGAGTGGCTGCGAGAAAACCTCCACAGGTACGGTCGAAAATTTACCCCCAAGGAAACCCTCCAAAAAGTCACCGGTAAAGCCGAAATTGATGTTGAGCCGTATTTGCGTTATTTGAAGACTAAATTTTCGGAGATTTACGGGTTGAATTAGAAATCCACCCGTCCTCCTAGCGATAGTTTTGATAGATCGTCAGGACTTTATCCGCGTAGGTGTAACCCGCGTCCATGGGTCCGTATGCTCTTAGCGCTTCGCGAACATCGCCTTTGCGTTGGATCAGCCCTGCCAGCATTCGCACACCGTATTGAATGTTGAATTGAGGGTCGAATAGCTCCTGCATGGATGGCCGATTGGCAAAACAGGGACCATTGATGCACATAAATTCAGCGGCTTTTCCATCGTGTGGCATGACCTGCATCAGGCCAACTGCACCACTGCGCGAATAAGCGTCCGGGTTGCCGCCCGATTCTTGCAGCATTACCGCAGCGATCAAATTCGGATCGAGCTGGAACTCTCCGGCAGCCTGCTGGATATAAAGACACCATTGTTGAATTTTTTCCGGGTAGTGGTTGGAGATTTGACATTCTTCCGGGGTTGTGCCAGTGGGTTCTTCGGATCTGGGCTGTTCCACCGGGGTGGGGGTAGGTTCGAGATCAGAAGCCTGCGCCGTTAGCGAGGGATTCAAGAGGAAGCGGGAAATTCCGATAACTACAAGAATTCCAATGAGCACAGCAGGTAAAATGGCTTTGCTGGGGTGATTCATTTCAGCCTCCGGGCAGGATATGGGGTGTAAAAAGGTTGAGGATCATGCGGCTGAAATGATTATAGAACAATTATTCTAGTTTGAGAAGAGGGCAGTTCCACATTAGGCGGGGTGATTTTCGGGTGAGAAGTATCAGGGTTGAATTGCCTCAGCCAATAATTCTTCCAGATAATCACCCTGCAAAACGCGGTCTTTCCATCCCGGCATGAGATGATCAAGCAAAACCCCTTGCCCAAAACCAGAATAATAAAAAAGGGTTTCACCATCCATGTTTGTTTTGGACATGGTGCTTAACTGAGTTTTAAAGAATTGGGCGCGCGAGGAGTAATTTTTCAAACCTAAATTTTGGGTCGAATTGGGCAGGGGCATAAACTCATTTTGCGCGGCAATTTTACCAATTTGTAACTCCGCATATTTTGCCACCCCCTCCAACCATTCGCGTTTGCGTTCATAATCCATCAGGGCGTCACTTAACTGAGCAGATTGCCGTCGTTCATTTCTAACTTTTAGAAATTGCTCGGCAACCAAAATTGCCTCTTCACGAGTAGAAACTTCTCCCGCCTGCTGGAGTACTTTCAATTCATTCTTCCAGTCTTTCATTAAGTTTTCATCCTCAAAAGGGTATTGCTTTTCCCAATTGGCAATTAATTCAGCGTTTTCGAACATGACTGGATTTTGTCTGGCCTGAAATACATGAAAAGCCTCATGAGCCAATGAACTGATATAGGCTTCCGGGGCGAGCATTAAATCGCGAAAGAATATGCGGTAAGGAAAGATTTCCCGCAAGACTGGAGGGAGTTCAGCGTACATCAGGTCGTGAAAATAAATCAAAGCAAATTCCTGAGTCTGGAATGACGCAGCAATTTGATCATCTACTTTAACGACAAAGTTTTCGGGAGTTTTTTGCGGATCCTCGATCCAAGTGCGGAAGACAGTTTTGCCCGACGCATTGACTGGCTGCCATTCCCCGCCGCGTTGATGCGTGCGTGGATACATGGTCCAGCCCTCAGAAAGCGGCGTTTCAATTCCTACGGCAAAAGCGGCCGTCTCATTGTAAAACACCCACGGAATTGGTTCGTCCGACCAACCGGGAAAAACCTGACTGCCAACACCAGAGAGAAGACGATTGGCTTCCTGGGTCAAAAGCATTTGATTTTCTGAAAGAAGCTCTGGATTTTCGGATCTTTTTGGAAGGGATTGATTGATGATGAGTAGGGTCAAAGAACTGAACAAGCACAAACCTGCCATTGTAAAGAAGATGCCCAGTAAAAGAGATTTTCGTTTCTTAAACATGTTAATTTCCTGTTTGAGATTTGATTGTCTTTAATGGTTTACGCATCTGCTATAATTCGGTTGCAGGGGAAAATCAATCAAAAGGAGACAAAAATGAAGCCAAAAGGGTCTCTATGGTACAAAAATGCCATATTTTACGAAGTATATGTGCGTGCCTTTTATGATAGTAATGGGGATGGGCATGGTGATTTGGCAGGATTGATCCAGAAACTGGATTACCTGCAGGATTTTGGGGTGGATTGCCTCTGGCTGCTGCCGATCTATCCTTCTCCGTTGCGGGATGACGGCTATGACATTGCGGATTATTATAATGTCTTGCCCACATACGGCGATTTGAAGGACTTCAAAGAACTGGTACGGCAAGCGCACCAGCGTGGAATGCGTGTGATTGCTGATCTGGTCATGAACCACACATCCGATCAGCACCCCTGGTTTCAATCAGCCCGCAGTAGCCGCAATTCGCCTTATCGCGATTATTATGTCTGGTCGGATACCGATCAAAAGTACAAGGAAGCCCGCATCATCTTTCTGGATACCGAAAAATCCAACTGGACATGGGATGAAGTGGCCGGACAGTATTACTGGCATCGTTTTTATTCGTCCCAGCCTGATCTGAATTACGATAATCCCGCTGTTCGGGAGGAAATGAAAAAGATCATTCGCTTCTGGATGGACATGGGTATTGATGGTTTCCGCGCGGATGCTGTTCCCTACTTATTTGAACGCGAAGGTACGAATTGCGAAAATTTACCGGAAACTCATGCATACCTTAAGGAAGTACGCGCCTTTCTGGATGAGCATTATCCGGAGGCAATTTTGCTGGGGGAAGCTAATCAATGGCCGGAGGATGTACTCCCGTACTTTGGCAATGGGGATGAATTACACATGAACTTTCACTTCCCGCTGATGCCGCGGCTCTACATGGCGCTGAGAAAAGAGGACAAGTCTCCGCTGGAATGGGTTTATGAACGTACGCCGAGGATTCCCGAAAATTGTCAATGGTGTACTTTCCTGCGCAATCACGACGAGTTAACTCTGGAAATGGTCACGCCGGAAGAAAGGGAATTTATGTGGCGCGAATTCGCGCCGGATCCCAGGATGCGTCTGAATTTAGGCATTCGTCGTCGTCTTGCCCCATTAATGGAAAATGACCAGAGGCGCATCCGCCTGTTATATTCGATGCTGTTCAGTCTTCCCGGCACACCGATCATTTATTACGGCGATGAGATTGGAATGGGTGATAACATCGAATTGTTCGACCGGAATGGGGTGCGCACACCGATGCAATGGGACTCCTCACCGACTGCGGGTTTTTCATCCGCACCGCCATCCCAGTGGTATGCGCCGGTGGTTTCTACTCCTCCGTTTGACCCTCAACACGTCAATGTGGCGGATCAAATCCAAAGCAGGGATTCGTTGTATCACTTCCTGAAACACCTGATCGCTCTTCGTAAAGCCCGCTCCGAACTGTCAAGCGGGGAAATGGGTTGGATTGAGACGGGGTCACCTTCGGTGGCAGCTGTCTGGCGGGTTGAAGGCAGCCGTTGGTTGTGTGCCGTTCATAATCTGGCGGATAAGGCTCAAGAAATCAACCTGAACCTGCCGGTGCAAACGGGAGTTTATACCGATTTGGTTGGAGGCAAAGTCTCACTCAACACAAATGAAAGCCGCTTAAAACTTCAGCCGTATCAGACCCTGTGGTTTGCCAATTCTCAAGCGTGAATTGACATCAGAGGTTGCCGTGTGCCAGCAAGAGGATGCGCGGCATCCCTTTTTCAATTAACAGGCTTATCTGATCGAGGAGTTTCTCGATGTCCGAGGGTGTGACGGAAGGCGGGTCTTTGATCTCCTCGGTGGCATTGCTCATTTCGCTGAGCATAAAAACTCGCCCGGCGTGATGCGGGAAAACATGACTCAAGGCTTCTTTATGTCCCTGTTCCATGACCAGTATCAGCTTATGGCTGCTGAGTAGCCCTTCATTTATCTTTTGAGAACGATGTTTTCTGAGGTCCAGCCCTCTTGCAAAGGATGCCTGAATCACTTCTTCTGGGGAGGGCATTCCCTCCTGTACCCAGGTGCCGGCGCTGTTAACCCGCCAGCGGTCAAGAGGAAGGCCCTCACGTAGCAAATCATTGCGGAAAAGTGCAGCAGCCAGCGGAGAACGGATGCGGTTAGCCGTGCAGACAAACAGCACCGAAGGGCGGTTCAGTGGTGCAGTCCTGCCGGCTTCGGTCAATTAGCGCTCCATGCTGACAACCTGTTGCTCCCAGCGATGCCAGTCTCCAAAACGTTCTTCCAAAATGCGTTTTCCTTCGCCAGGGCAGGGCAGTCCGGCTAATTCAAGATCGGCATCCACCATAATCCGCACCAGTTCGTGGAAACGGACTTTGGGCTGCCATCCCAATTCGCGCCGGGCACGGCTGGCATCTGCCAGCAGGTAGTCCACTTCGGTTGGGCGGAAATAACGCGGATCAATGCGCACATAGTCTTCCCATTTCATTCCGGCATAGCCAAAGGCTTCTTCTAAAAATTCGCGGACGGAATGGGATTCGCCAGTACCGATGACATAATCGTTCGGCTTGTCCTGCTGCATGATCAACCACATGGCCTCGACGTATTCGGGCGCATATCCCCAATCGCGCTTGGCGTCCAGATTTCCCAGATAGAGATACTTTTGGCGGCCGGATTTGATGGCAGCGATGGCGCGAGTGATCTTGCGGGTGACAAAGGTTTCACCACGGCGGGGTGATTCATGGTTGAAGAGAATCCCGTTGCATGCAAAAATGCCATAGCCTTCGCGGTAATTGCGGGTCAGCCAGTAGGCATAGACTTTTGCGGCGGCATAAGGGCTGCGTGGTTCAAAGGGGGTATCTTCATTTTGAGGGGGCTTTGCGCCGCCAAACATCTCACTGGAAGATGCCTGATAGAATTTTTCCTCAAAACCGCTCTTACGAATGGCTTCCAGGATGCGGGTGGTGCCCAGAGCGGTCACATCCCCGGTGTATTCGGGCATATCAAAACTGACCCGCACGTGACTTTGGGCTGCTAGATGATATACCTCATCCGGACGAACATTGTAGATAATGTTGGAGATGGTTTCGGCGACCGAAATATCACCGTAATGCAAGTACAAGCGTACCTCACCACCGTTGGGATGGGGGTCATGGTAAATATGGTCAATCCGGCGGGTATTGAATGTAGATGCCCGCCGGATGATGCCATGAACTTCATACCCTTTGGAAAGCAACAACTCTGCCAGATAGGAACCATCCTGACCGGTGATGCCGGTAATCAATGCCTTTTTCAAATTGTCCTCCTGAGATCAAATCGCTTGATCTTATTTGTTTCATTTGAAAATGCTGCAGGGAACAAGTATAACCGACCTTCTTAAGAACTGTCAAACAAAAAAATTCTGGCAGAGAGATACTTCCTCTGCCAGAATAGAGCGGTGGAAACAAGCTTCAAGCAGGCTGTTTGACTTCCACTTCCTCTTTGTGGAAGGACAATTGATTATCGCCCTCCCGGTAATCAATGATCACGCGATCACCCCGCTGGAACTGGCCGGAAAGAACGGCTATGGAGAGCGGGCTTTCGATGTGTTTTTGGAGTGCACGTCGCAGCGGTCGGGCGCCAAAAGCTGGGTCATAGCCGACTTCCGCCAGCCATTTACGGGCAGCATCGGTCAAAACCACATCCAACCCATGTTCTTTGAGCCGTTCGCTGACTTCTTTCATTTGCAGATCAACAATCTGGTACATCTGCTCCAGTTTGAGCGGTGAGAACATGATGATCTCGTCAATCCGGTTGAGAAATTCGGGGCGGAAGGTGCTTTTGAGGGCTTTCTGAATTTTCTCGTGTTGAGCGCGGTTCTCGTCACTCGAATCTTCGCTCAAAAAGCCCAATGTACCGCCCTGACGCACAAATTCGGTGCCAAGATTGCTGGTCATGATCAGAACCGTGTTGCGGAAGTCAACGACCTGCCCCTGACCGTCCGTCAAACGGCCGTCATCCAGAATCTGGAGTAGTGCGTTCCACACCTCGGGGTGAGCTTTTTCGATTTCGTCGAACAAAACCACCCGATAGGGCCGGCGGCGGACGGCCTCGGTTAACTGACCACCTTCCTCGTATCCGACGTAACCGGGCGGTGCACCAAACAGCCGCGAGACGGTGTGTTGTTCACGGTATTCGCTCATGTCCAGACGCACAAGTGCATCCTCGTCACCGAACAGGAATTCGGCCAGGGCTTTAGCCAGTTCGGTTTTGCCAACACCGGATGGGCCGATAAAGATGAATGATCCAATTGGCCGGCGCGGGTCTTTCAGTCCGGCTCGGGCGCGGCGAATGGCATCTGAAATGGCATGAATGGCTTCTTCCTGCCCGACTACCCGCTCGCTCAGCCGTTCTTCCATGTGTAACAGGCGTTCGGCCTCCGATTCCATCATCTGGCTCACGGGGATGCCCGTCCATTGAGCGACAACCTGAGCGATGTCATCTACATCAACAACCTCATCAAGTTTATGCTCGGCTTCCCATTTATCGCGCAACTGGTTGAATTCGGTTTCGAGGCGCAAGCGTTCGGCTTTTTTGCGCGCGGCGCGTTCGTAATCGCGTTCGATGCCGGCCTGTTCCTCTTCAGCGCGTAATTTCTCGATTTCGGTTTTCATCTCTTTCAATTCGGGCGGCAGAGAGAACAAAGCCACGCGCAATTTGGCTGCGGCCTCGTCCATCAGATCAATGGCTTTGTCCGGCAGGTGACGATCGGTCACATACTGAGCAGAGAGTCGCGCAGCAGCAACCAGGGCATCATCGGAAAAGTGCACTTTATGATGGGCTTCATAACGATCGCGAAGCCCCATCAGCATTTTGATGGTGTCTTCCACGGTGGGCTCATCCACATAAACCGGGGCAAAACGGCGTTCCAGAGCCGAGTCCTTTTCGATGTGCTTATGGTACTCATCCAGCGTGGTTGCGCCGATGCACTGCAGCTCACCGCGAGCCAGTGCCGGTTTGAGCATGTTCGAGGCATCCATTGCTCCCTGGGCAGCCCCGGCGCCGACTACGGTATGCAATTCATCAATGAAGAGAATGATCTCACCCTCCGAGCGTTGCACCTCTTCAATGGCGGCTTTCAGGCGCTCTTCAAATTCACCGCGAAAACGGCTTCCCGCAATCATTGCGCCAAGGTCGAGTGAGACCACCCGCTTACCCATTAAGATTTCGGGTACATCATTGCTGGCAATTTTCTGCGCCAGACCTTCGACAATAGCGGTCTTGCCGACCCCGGCTTCGCCGATCAGAACCGGGTTATTTTTCGTGCGTCGCGAGAGGATTTGCATCACCCGGCGAATTTCATTGTCCCGCCCGATGACCGGATCCAGTTTGCCTTCACGGGCCAGCTGGGTCAAATCCCGCGAGTATTTTTCCAGGGTTCGGTAACGGGTTTCGGCTTGTGGGTCGGTTACCCGTTGGCCGCCGCGCAATTGCATAATGGCATCCAGCACCCGCTCGCGGGTGAGGCCGTTGCTTTCCAAAAGCCGGGCAGCCGGCGTGTTCCGCTCGCTGAGAATCGCCAAGAAGATGTGCTCGGTTGAGATGTATTCATCCTTAAGGCGGCTGGCCTCTTCGTTTGCCAGATCCACAATCCGCTTGACTCGCGGCGTGATGAAGATCTGGCCGGCTCCACCGCCAAAAATGCTGGCTTTGGGGCTGGTACGCAAGATGTAATCCAGCCGATCGGCGAGCATGTTCGGGTCAACCTTCAAAATTTCCAAAATTTGAGAGATTACCCCTTGTGGTTGTTCAATTAAAGCGAGCAGAATGTGCTCGGTATCAATCTGATTATGGCCGTAGCGCTGAATAATTTCCGCAGCGCGTTGAGCGGCTTCCTGAGCTCTTTCGGTAAAACGATCAAATCGCATCATAGTTCGTTATCCTTCGATTATGGTTAAACAATGCCTTCGTTGGAATTATAGCATCGCCTTTGTCAGTATTTTACAAACAGTGTATAAGAAATCTATCATCATTTTAGTTTTTCTGAGGGGTGAAAACAAGCACTTAATTACGGGTGTACACCATTCTGCCTTCCACCATCGTAAAGAGGATATTTCCATCCTCATCCATTAGAAACAGGTCAGCGTCTTTACCGGGTTCCAGACTGCCTTTCTGATGGGCAATCCCGATTGTGCGGGCTGGATAAAGGGAAGCGCTCAAAATCGCCTCTTCCAGTGGAGCGCCGGTTGCATTGACAAAGTTGTAGAGGGCTTTCTCAAGCGTCAGGCCGCTGCCTGCCAGTGTGCCATCCAACAAAGCGACCTTGCCTTGTTTTACCTGCACGGGACGATTGTCCAGAATATACTGACCATCCGGCAGCCCGGTTACACGGGTGCTGTCGGAAATCAGCACAATCCCTTCACAGCTGCGCAGTTGATAAAGGATGCGCTGGGCAACGGGGTGGACGTGGATGTTATCAGCAATCAGCTCGCAGCGCAGTTCGGGCATGGTCAGACCGGCACCCACGACGCCGGGTTCACGATGATGAAGTGGGCTCATGGCGTTAAAGCAATGGGTCAACAGTCTTACTCCCCGATCAACAGCAACTTGCATTTGCTCGTAGGTTGCGCTGGTATGACCGGCGGCGACGGTAATGCCCCGCGAAACGCAGGCGTCAATCAACCAGAAGTTTTCGGGGAATTCCGGTGCCAGTGAAACTACCTTAACCATTTCGTGCTGGATGAGAGAGAGGGCTTCTTCATGGTCGGTTGCCTGACGGATGAATTGAATGGCTTGCGCACCGGCGCGATTGGGATTCATGTAAGGACCTTCCAGGTAGGCGCCTAATAAGGCTGCGCCGTTCCGGATGCGCCCATAGGCATTCCTAATCGCATCCAAAGCCTTGAGCAAGGCGGCATGGGGAGCTGCCCAGGTTGCAGCCAGGAAAGAGGTCACTCCATGTTGAACCAGAAATTGAGCAATCTCTTCAATGGCGTGCAGGTCAGCGTCCATGAATTCAAAGCCCATTGCGCCATGAATATGTAAATCCATCAGACCGGGAAGCAGGTGATTTTGACCGGCATCCAGTTTCTCCTGGGCCTTTTCCATCTCGATTACCGGCGGTTGACCGTGCCCTACACGAGAAATCGTTCGATTTTCAACCACAAGCCAGCCGGGGGATAAGATTTCATTCGGCGTATAAATTCGGGCATTCCAAATTAATGTTCCCATACAATTGTTCCTCACCGCTTTGGTTAAGTTGATTGTAATCCGAAAACGAAAAGGTTTGTATTTTGGGGAGGGCGGAATTGGAAAACGGACCCATATGCTGAGCGGGTTTTCAAGCGCCGATAAGCGGTGTACAATTTTGTTATGGACGTTGCCCTGCTTTCTTCCCGCCAACATATCCGTCCGCTACGCAGCCGAAAAGATATTCTGGCAGTGGCCGATTTAATTGAGATTTGCTTTGCCGATCATATGGATGTGGATGGGAGAGAGTACATTCGTTATCTGCGGCGCTTCGCTGTACCGGATGAAGGTCTGGCCGGTAAACTTTTGGAGCCGTTTCAAGTACCGGTGCGAGGATTGGTCTGGGAGGAAGATGGTCAAATTGTCGGCAACCTGAGCCTGATCTCGTTCAACAGGCAAGGGAAACGCTACACTCTGATTGCCAATGTAGCCACTCACCCGGCTTATCGTCGGCGTGGAATTGCCCGCCACCTGACCGAAACCGCTTTGCAGCAAATTCGCGAGCGGGGAGAAAATGAAGCCTGGTTGCATGTCCGCGAGGATAACCCGGCAGCCATTCAATTGTACCGGTCCCTGGGTTTTGAGGAACGATGCCGGCGCACCAGCTGGATGTGGGAACCGCACTCCGGATTTCTGCCAAAAGTCAACCATGAAAAAATTCGGATTGTATCTCGCCAGCCCGGCGATTGGCCGCATCAAAACCGCTGGTTGGATGAAGTCTATCCGGCAGAAATAACCTGGAACCTTCCGTTGGATAAAAACCGCCTGAAACCCAATTTCTGGAAGGACTTGTGGAACTGGTTGAATGGTGGCGAAGCCTTGCACCTTTCGGCACGTTGGAATGATCATCTGGTGGGCGTGGCTTCCTGGCAGCCGACTTCGGCTTACGCGGATATGATCTGGTTGGCTGCCGCAGCCGAACACGAAGATGAAGTCATTCCGGTCTTGTTGTCAGCAGCCGGCAGGCGGCTGCATAATGGAAGACCTCTGGCGGTTAACTATCCTGCGCAACGGGCAACGGAGGGTTTCCGCCGGGCCGGCTTTCAAGCGCATGTTACCTTGATCTGGATGCGTATCCAACTTTGATATGGTAAAGGAGGAGAAAATGAAAAAATTGTTAATCCGGCTGGCAATCAACGCTGTGGCTCTGTATGCAGCAGTTGCCTTGTTGAAGGATTCTTATATCTTTCCGAACGATCCGGATAACTGGCTCAGTTTTATCTGGCTGGCATTGATCTTTGGGGTGGTCAACGCCGTCATCCGGCCCATTCTGATGGTGATGAGCTGCCCGCTGATCATTTTGACGCTGGGATTAGGCACCCTGCTGATCAATACGTTGATGTTTGTTCTTGCCGGCTGGATTGGTACCCAGTTCGGTGTGGGATTTGAAGTCAACGGTTTCTGGGGGGCATTTTTTGGCGCATTAATCACCAGTGTGGTCAGTTTCGTACTGAGCCAGTTGTTCCGGGACGAGTTGAAGAAATAGCCTGCAAAAAGTAACCGCCCGCCGAAAAAGGCGGGCAGTTACTTTTTAAGTTAGATTTTTATGGCAAAGTGAATCGAAGGACAACGCGATTGGCAGCGTCACTGACCCAAACATGACCGTCCTTGTCCACGGCGACCCCGGCTGCCAGGCCAAATCCGTCAATACCGGGGCTGTAATCACCCCATGTACGCACAAACTGGCCTTCCTCGGTAAACTGGATCACGCGGTAGCCTTCGGGGTCGGTGACAAAGACACTGCCTCGGTTGTCCACGGCAATATAGGGTTTGTTTTCCAGCGATTGACCAAACCAGCCAAAAATGTCCCAGGAGCGGAGGAAGAAGGTTCGACCGCTTTGGGGGTCAATTTGAAAGACCTGTACTCGTTGATTCCAGGTGTCGGTCACAAATACCTGATCCTGTGAGTTGATGGCAATTCCGACCTGTTCATCAAACTGACCCGGATCAATGCCAGGGCTGCCAAACTCGTCGAGGAAATTGCCGTTTTGGTCAAAGATGACAATTCGCTTGTTACCGGTATCGGTTACAAACAGTCTGCCCCGCGAATCAAATGCCAGGTCGCGCGGCCCCCAGAAGGCTTCCGGTGCAACGCCCTGACCAAAAAATCCCCACATGGTCACAAATTGACCATCGGCGGTAAATTTTTGAATCCGATGATTCCAGGTGTCGGCCACAAATACCGAGCCGTCCGGAGCTACAGCAACACCCCAGGGCTCGTAAAATGTCCCGCCTGGAGCACTGCCTTCGGCAAGGTTGGCAAAGGAACCCCAACGGTGGAGTAACTCCCCTTGTGGGGAAATGTGGAGTATCTGATGCAAACCGCTATCGGCAATATACAGGCTGCCGTCAGGGGCGATGGCAATTTTACGGGGTGAGCCAAACTGGATTGCACTGCCGGGTTGGCCGATGACTTGATCGGGCAGTAACTCTAGCACACCGTTGACATACGGGTCGGTTGGCTGCTGTTGGCTGGTTGTGGGTGCCGCCCCATAATTCCAGATCAATGAAAGAATGTCATTGCGGATGTACATCTTGAGTTTTTGTGAAGGCTGCCATGTTTCGACGGTTAAATTGGGATTGTTGGTTAACTGAGCATACTCTGTGTAGTCGCGGTCACGCCAGATTTTGAATATGGCTGATCGCATGGCCGGGTCACGCAGCGCATTCCAGATTCGATCCCAGGTCAGGTTGTAGTAATCCTGCATCGGCCACCACAGGCGTTGATATTCGAAACTCTGGAAGGTGCCGCGGGTGATCGAATCAAGGCGTGACCAGTTCTTTTCGCCGGCGATGATGATGGGCGAGTCGCGCAAATCACGGGTGACATTGTCTGTAAAGTAGCGTTTATTGGGATAATCGCGGAAGTACCACCAGTAGGGGTACAACGCATCGTTATCATAAGCCACATTGATATTCTTTCCGCTGGCTGTTCGCCGCGAGATCTCCTCAACCTGTTCCAGAATGTCTTTCGGGCCGCGGGCAGCATGAGCATATACCAAAAATTCTTTGGCGTTGTCGTAATTGATGTAATTGGCTGTGTAGGCGGTACGCGCCGTCATCACTGCCATATATACGGCAATTCCAGCCACAAACAGGCGCAGGATGGCAGAAGGCTGCCAGTCTTGTAAAACTCGCACAATTCCCCAAAGGGAAAGGCTGAAAGCCAAGGTGGAAAAAATAAACAGGGAGGTAGATTGGAGTTGTTCAAGGGTATTCCCCTGAAAGGGTGGCTGAGAGCCAAGCAGTGTACCCAGCAAGCCGCCCAAACCGGTCAGGGCAACCGGTACGAGAATCACCGCAAGCCAGGCGTGATTTTCTTTGAGTTTTTGCCACGGGGTGGTTTCTACCAGATAACCGAAACCCCAGGCTGCCGAAATCAAGAAGGGGACGGCAATGTGAACGGTTAACCAGGGCATTTTTTCGCCGGCGATCGAGTAAGCAACCAAGGAGGTCAAAGCCCAAAACAGGAAGAGTGCCAGAGTGGGCAATGGCCGTTCTTGAAGGAAAACCGGTGAGGGAGTTGGCTCTTCTGCGATTTCGGAGTCGGGAATTGCCTCTTCTACTTCAGCCGAAGGTGCGTTCGTGAGATGATCGGGATTCTGGATGGTTTGGCTGAGCCGCTCACCTGAAAAGGATGAGAAGCGATTGTAACGAACGCCAAAGTAAACGGCCAGCAGCGTGCCAAACATTGCCAGGAATTCATAAATGGGCATCTGGATCAGAATGTAGTAATAAAAAGGCTGTTCACCCCGATGGACTCCCTGCTGTTCCAGCCAGTAGCCTAATGAACCGACAATACCGGTGAAAAACCCAAAACCGTTGGTAAAGAGTGTCGTGTAAAAAACGGTGAAGATGCCGTAGAAGATGGCAAAGTTGACCAACCAGAGTTTTGGTTTCCAGAGGAGACCAATTCCCACTCCAAGTGCGGTAAGAAGAATCAGAAAGATGCCGGTGCGAAGGAGGCTTTCCGGCGAATAATCAATCGGATTCCAGTTTTGACGAAGCAAGGAACCAATGATCTTCACCGGAAAGGCGGTTAATAAGGGCAGGATCAAGGAACCGGTCAACACTAATAAGTCAAAGGAGCGATCCTCTTTGAGGGCTTGCCAGCCGATGTTTCTTAGCAAAATGACGGCAGCAATTACCCCCAACACCAGCGCGACGATCACTCCGCCGAGTTCGACCAGCTGAATTGGAGTAAATGTTTGGCCAAGGGCTTCTTGAATCTCACTGGCATTTTTGTTGACAATCGCATTCCAGCCGGCCAGGAGGACGACAAAGACCAGCAGGATCAATGCGGTGGAAAGCAGGGTCATGAATAATCTGCGCGCCTGTTGATTTTCCCAGCGGGCTTTGCCAATATGTTCCATGAAGAGGAACGCCAGAAAGATCAGCAATTGGGCGGTGTAGATGTAGGCCGTTTCTTTGGTGGCAAATTGAAGCGCGGTAACCGCTGTGAGCAGGTAAAGCATGCTGCGCTCGCCTTTTTCGAGATAGCGCAGTACGGCAAAGAGGGTTAGAACTGCATAGAGGGCTACAAATGCTTCATTGCGGGTGTAGCGTCCGTAAAAAAGCAGGTAGGGGGAAATCAGGAAAAGGTAACCGCCAATGAGCGAGCCAACTTTGCCAAGATAACGTCGAAAAGCAAAGGTGACAAACAAGACGGTAGCCACACTAAAAAATGCAGCTGGAATGCGCGAGGTAAAATCATTAGCGCCGAAAAGGAAGTAAGAGAGGGCAACCAGATGAAATTGAACCGGCCCATGCGTTACCGGGTCATGGCGGTAGCCTTTACCAATGGCAAGGTCGTAAGAAGGCACCACATGGTTGACTTCGTCATGACTCATCACCCGTTCGCCAAGCAGGTAAAATCGGCTGAACAACGTCAGGCCGATTAAGACGGCAATCAAAATAAAATAGGGGGTGATTTGTGGGAGGTCTCGAAGCAGAGGGCGATCCAGCCAGCTCGCTGAAGAGGATGATTCGCGGGTGTTTTCCATAGTGGTTAGCAATGAGTAAGCGGATTTTTTTGGGTATATCTTGCGATGATGACTATACTTTAAGTTTGATTTTCTGACAAGTGCAACCTGTTCGGTTGACGGATTGGTTTCTCGATTCTATACTCATTTCAGCATGTGAATCAATTTGCGTACGAGGAATCTCATGTCCAAATCCAGCCGCTATGCGATGTTCGCTCTGTTATATTTTGCCCAAGGGGCGATTCTGAGTTACTTTACCGCTCTCAACTCTCTTTATTTACTTCGTTTTGATTTGACGATGAGCCAAATCGGACTGGTTGGGGCAATCGGACTGATTCCGTTTGTATTGAAAATTTTCCTAGGGATGTTGAGCGACCGGGTCAATTTAGCCGGTTGGGGATACCGAAAACCCTACATTGTTATCGGTTTGCTCGTTCAAAGTGCCTGTCTGCTGATCGTTCCGCAAATTAATCCGGGAAGTCAGTATGGCTTATATGCGCTGCTGGCTTTTGTTTTGATGCTGGGAATGGCTTTGTACGATACCTGTACCGATGGTTATGCTCTGGATACTACACCCCTTGAAGAACAAGGGACTATTCAGGGGTTTATGGTTGGCGGCCGGGCATTAGGAGTGGTTGCCATTTCGGCGATTTTAGGCGTGCTGGTGGAAGTTTGGGGCTGGCCGACGGCATTTTACAGTCTGGCAGTTCTTTCGTTGATTCCCCTTCCACTGGTATTGCAAATTCGGGAAAAGCCACGCAAAGCCGAACAGCAATTTTCCTGGGGGGCTTTCCGGGCTTTTACTAAGGTGTCCGTCATTTCGCTGGCGGTGTTGGGGGCGTTGTACTCGCTGATCATCAACGGTGCAAATCAACTGGTCAATCCTTTTTTGCAAAATCAATTTGGAATTACGTATGCCGCGGCAGGGTTTGTGACGACGGTATGGGGCATTGGGGTGGTGTTGGGTTCGCTGGCGGGCGGGCGGTTGACCGACCGCTGGGGACAACAACCATCCGTGATTCGAGCCATGTTCCTTTCACTGGGGGCAATTTTGCTGCTGGCGTTCACCAGCGCGGCATGGATGGTCTGGCCGTTGGTTATTCTGTTTGGACTGGCTTACGGTTTTTATGAGACGGTTTATTTCGCGCTTTCGATGAGCAAGACTGACCCGCGCATTGCCGCTTCCATGTTTTCCATATTGATGGCAGTGGCCAATATTGGGACAGGCATTGGACTGGCATTGAGCGGCACGCTGGTGGATTCGATTGGTTTTGGGTTGACATTCATGGTATTGGCGGGTTTGAATTTGCTTGCAATCCCCTTAGTCGGGCTTATTTTTGGAAGGCGGCAAGCCGTTTCAGCGCCGCTTTCATGAAACGGAGGATCGAATGGAAGGCAACGGTAGCGTTGTGAAATTTCAACTTCCCTTTCCGGATAGCTACTGGGTTATCCCCGGCCGCCTGCTCGCGGGCGAATACCCCGGTGCCATTGAGGAACATTCTGCCCGTAAAAAATTAGTCAGCCTGTTGCATTGCGGTGTCAACGCAGTTCTCAACCTGACGGAGGAAGGCGAACTGGTGGATTATGCTTCGTGGTTGATGGAAGAAGCGGCCGATTTCGGGTTGGATGTGGAAATCAGACGAATGCCGATCCGTGATTTTTCGACACCCGGTGTGGTGGAAATGATGGCAATTTTGAACCAGATGGATGAGTGGCTCAATCAGGGTAAAACGGTGTATGTGCATTGCTACGGCGGGATCGGCCGAACGGGTACAGTGGTAGGATGTTACCTGGTGAGAAAGGGGTTATCACCACGCCAAGCTTTGCAGCAAATTGCAGAACTTCGCCGCGGCACACCGGATCACTGGCGGCGTTCGCCTGAAACGGACGAACAAGTGGAGTTTGTGCTGAGCTGGCGGAAAGACCAGTAAGAAAAGGATTAAGGAAGATGGAAATTGAGATTGTCCCTTTTGAGATAAAGGATTACGACGAGGTTTATCAACTGTGGCAATCATGCGAAGGAATTGGTCTCAGCGAAGCGGATTCCCCAAACCGAATTCAGCGTTATCTTGAACGTAATCCGGGCTGTAGTTTTGTGGCTCGTAAAGATGGGCAGATTGTCGGAGCTGTGTTGGGCGGACATGATGGCCGGCGCGGTTATTTGCATCATCTGGCCGTTCATCCGGCGGCGCGTAAAATGGGTATTGGCAGCAGTCTGGCGGCGACGGCTTTAAGAGAATTGAGCCGGCAGGGGATTGATCGGGTGCATATCTTTGTGTATGCGGATAATCGGGCGGGAATTGCTTTTTGGGAAAGGATTGGCTGGCGGCTGCGTAACAATCTGGTATTGATGTCCATTGATCTTCAAAACCGCTTTACCGACTGAGCGAATTGAATAGCTGCTGGAGCGGTTTATCCAGCACAGTGAGCAGGCAAAAGCACGAAAAGCAAACAAAAGCGACTACAATCAAGATGCTGCTCAGCAGCGAACGCCGTAAAGTTCTCCAACGGGGCATCTTGATTTCACGCCATTGAGGAGCGGAATCCCAGTTGAGTTCCGGGTTCGAGAAGGTATTCCCTTGGGGGGAAATCACTTCGATTTCAGGGCGTGGGGGTTGTTCTATCTTCGTGCCAGCCACCTGTTCGGCTTGAATCGGCCGCTCAGCGCGAATGAAAATACCACAATACTCACAAACCACTCCGGCGGGGGATTGAGAGTCGGGTAAAGGCGCACCACAGGCTGGGCAGTTAGGACTTTGCAACATTTTCCGAGAACCTCATTGGGAAAGGGGATTGACTAAAGATCCTCTGGCTCTAGTTCAAAAGGTTTGACATGTCTTTGGCTGAAGAATAAGCAGAGATTAAAATCCATTTATGAATTTTACCCGTTATTGGATAGGCCTGCTATCCATCCTGGCATTGCTCTTTTCTGCTTGTGTTCCACGTTTGGATCTTCAAGAATTTGAGTCGGTTGAAACAAAACAATCCAAATTAAGGTACCTCGCTTTGGGTGATTCCTATACGGTTGGGGAAGGTATAAGTAAGGGGGATTCACTGCCTTATCAACTGGTGGATGAATTGGCGGAAGAGGGTTATTCATTTGGAGAACCATTGGTGATTGCGCGCACAGGATGGACAACCGATGAGTTGATCCGCGCAATGGATGAAAAACCACCTCAGGGAAGGTATGATCTGGTTACCCTGCTTATCGGGGTCAATAATCAATTTCGTGGATATTCTCTGGAAATCTACCGAAGTGAATTCGGAGAATTGCTGGAGCGTTCCATTGAATACGCCGGCAGCAACCCAGCCTGTGTGATCGTGCTCTCTATACCCGATTGGGGAGTTACGCCATTTGCTCAAAGGATGGGATTCGAACGAGGACAGATTTCTCTCCAAATTGACCGCTTCAATCGGATTAACCGCGAGGAATCCGAACTGGCGGGGGTGAGATATGTGGATATCACTGCGATTTCTCGTCGGGCTGGAGATGAGGTAACTTGGGTTGCAGCAGACGGGTTACATCCTTCGCGTAGCATGATTCAGGCGTGGGTAGAGCAGACTCTCCCTGAAGCAAAAGCCTGTTTGAATGAAAAATAAAAAATTTTGCAATTTTGCGACTTGACCTAGCGGGTTGGGTTGGGTATGATTTACCAATCTAAAAAAAAGAGGCAAGAAAATGGTCAAGATCCCGCGCTGTATGAGCACCCAACATCCCGATAATGTACAAGTTCCCTTCTTTTCGGATAATTCCGAGCTGCAAGGGGAAGACGAAGTGCAGGAAGCCTATTATGTTTTTTCGCATCTCGGATGTGATGAGCAGATGTGGGATTACGAAGGCAAGGAAGTTGATAATTTTGTCATTAAAAAATTATTGACTACCTATACATCGTATTTTCAGCAAAACTTAATCGGCAGAGACGTTTTTATCACGCCGCGCATCCCAAACCCGGCGGTTGAACGCAGTGAGGCAAAAATCCTGCTGGAAACCCTCGGCAGTATTCCGCGTTCTTACGATGCGGCTGAGATATTTCAGGCCGGACACCCCGCCCCGATTTTTGAAGTTATCCTGCCAATGACCATCTCGGCTGAGGATTTGAACCGGATTTATGTTTATTACGAACACTTTGTGGCGGGACGCAACAACACAAAGCTGCCCGGCACGGATCTCACCATTGGGGAATGGCTGGGACAGTTTCGCCCGCAACGTATTCACGTGATTCCTTTATTCGAGGCGGTGGAACACATGCTGGCTGCGGCGGATGTGATGGAAGAATACCTGCGGGATAAGCCGTTAGAATATCATCGGGTGTTCCTGGCCAGGTCCGATCCGGCGATGAATTCCGGGTTGGTCAGTACGGTACTGGCCAATAAAATTGCCTTGAAGCGGCTTGAAAAATTGGAAAAGAGGCTGGGAAAGCCACTCTATCCAATTCTGGGGGTGGGTTCTGCGCCTTTTCGCGGGCATCTTAAACCTTCAACCGTCGAACAGGTGGTGCAGGAATATCCTTCGGTGCAGACTTTCACGATTCAATCGGCGTTCAAGTATGATTATCCGGCCCTGCAAGTAGGGCAGGCCATCCGCCGACTGCATGAGGTGCCGCGCAGTGCGGCTCAAGAAGTGGATGAGAAGCGTTGCTTTGAAATAATGGAGAAGTACACTCAAGCCTATCGAGAAGCAATCATGGAACTGGCCGGGGTGATTAACAATGTTGCTGCTTATGTGCCCCGCCGGCGTAAACGCAAATTACATATCGGTTTGTTCGGTTATTCCCGCAATGTCAACGGTGTTTCGTTGCCACGCGCCATTTCCTTCACGGCAGCGTTGTACACCATTGGTCTGCCCCCGGAATTGTTGGGTCTGCAATCTTTGAGCAACGAAGATCTGGCGTTTCTGCGCCAAACCTACATCAACCTTGATGCTGATCTGCAGGCTGCCTTACGCTTTGCGGATCTGGAAAATCCATTCCTTAAGAAGGAGTTACGGCAGGCTATTGACCGGTTGGGGATTTCAGTGGAAGTTAACCAGGATCACCTGGAAATCAGCCGTCGGGTGGTGGAAGCCGTGCGGAACAATCGCTTCCACCGGTTGGATGAATGGATCCTTCAGGCGGCAAATTTACGCCAGTTTTTAGGATGAGATTGTTGGTAGCAGAAAAAGGCTTCCCCACCAATTTCGGGGGGAAGCCTTTTAGCGGTTTGGTTCTTTGGGGTTAGATAAAGACGATCTGAGCGCCTTCGGTCATGTCCATGAAGTCGCCGGCTGTAACGATGTCAATCACCCCCTCGACGAAATCGTCTTTGGTCAGACCCATCATGTCCACCGACATTTTGCAGGCATACAATTTCGCGCCAGCATCTACCAGCATTTGCAGGTATTCGCGCACCGGTGGCACTTCCAAAGCCTTCATTTTGTCTTTCATTAACTTAGTGGCAAATGCGGTCATTCCGGGCAGGATGCCAACGATGTTGGGAATGCCCAGATTACCCGGTATACCCATCATGCTCATCTTCATGCTGGTGTTAGCTACCGGGGCAATTTCCAGATGATCAACGCGATGTTTGTTGATGATGTCCAATCCCCAGAAAGTGAAGAAAATGGTGACATCAATGCCATTCCCGAGGGCTGCCCAACCCATCACCAGTGCAGGCAGTGCCATATCTAGCGTGCCTTTTGAGCAGATAAATGCTATCTTGCGTTCGTCAGACATTGCAGTTTCTCCTTATTCCACTTTAAGTATTTGGAGTGCGGATTTATACACAGCCCTCGGGTTTGCCCAGTCCAGCAATCCGGGCGACCTTCTTGGCAGGTCCTTTGGGGAACAGGGCGAAGAGTTCCTTCGTTGAAACCCCCGTACCCACCGTAATCTGTCGAAGGGTAGGTGCCTTGCCGCTTGCGCCTGCGGACTGCCGGCAGAAGTTGATAATCTTCCAGTGTTCAGCAGTCAGCTCGGGGATGCCTTCTTCTTTGGCGATTTCGACGGCAATTTCCTCAGTCCATTCATTTGGATTGATCATGAAGCCTTCTTCGTTGACTTCAACGGTCTTTCCTGCAATTGTTTTTGCAACCATGATTTTTTCCTCCGGTTTTTTTTAGAATTGATTTAGAATGAGCTTCACGCTCAGGGTTTATGAACTGGATTGGACGGGTTGTCCATTGACACTTTGCACGCCAATGGCGCGTAAAATCCGCAGGGTTAGCGCCAGACCGCGCCGCACGGCCGGGTCTTGCATCTGACGCAGTATGCTCCACATGGAGGTATCCACCGGTTGAGACACTTCTTCTTCCGCCAACAATAAGGTGTTGCGCACAAATGACATGATTTCCGGTTGGGTCATATCTTTGACCGTATTCAAGATCAGGACAATGTTATCGCTCAGCCGATTGACATCTTCCTCGGTGAAGGAAGTTACCACATTGTCCACCAGCCGGCCACCGCCGCGCGCAAAGGCGAAATACCCTTTTCGGTCGAGTTCATCCATCAAATCGGTCAGTTTGGTGATCATCTCACGACTGATCGGACCTACCGTGGCGAGCAGGTCACTCAGGCTGTCCAGTTGGTCGAGCAGCATTTCCAGCTGAGGTACATGCCGGAGAAGTTTCTTGCTCAGGCGCAGCAGGTCCTCCATGCGGATTTCTTCCTGCACTTCCTCGAGTTCGCGGGTGACGATGTCCATTGCCTCGCGGGCAATCGGCATGGCCGTATCCACGAGGTCGGCGCGTGATTCTCTTTCCTGTTGTGCCAGACGTGCCTGTTCTGTCAGGTAAGCCACCTGTGCGGTTAGCGCATCCAGTTTTTGGTTGAGAGCCAGGAGATCGGTTTCAAGAGTCATGATCCCTCCTATACCAATCGCTTACCACTCATGCTCATTTCAGAGGGAAGGGGGACTTCCATGCCTTTGAGCAAAAGATGCCAGTACATCCAGCGGAACATCAGCTTGCCCCAATGGTTGAATTCCGACTCTTCCAGCAGAGTCAATGGCCCAATTCCCGGCAGAGGGTAGCGCCCCGGTAAAGGTTCCTGCTCGTAGTTGAAGTCAATCATCAAACCTTTACCAAAGCCTGTCTCGATGAAGCAGTTGGCGTGACCGTCAAAATAGGGCTTTAATTCATGGCCTTCCACATAACGCAGGAAGTTTTCAGTGAACAGGTCAATGGCAAAGTGGGCGGTGGCGCCGGCTTTCGAAGCCGGAGCGTCGGAGGCATCCCCCAGAACGAAGATATTATCATAGGCTTTGGAACGCAGGGTGTATTGATCTACGGGAACGTAGTTCAATTCATTGCCCAGGCCGGAACGGGCAACAAACTCAGCCCCCTTGTTGAGGGGCACAGTCACGAGCAAATCGTATTCGATTTCGCGCTCATCGTAGGAAACGATTTTTTTAGTATCCGGTTCAACCCGTTCGATCATAAAATCAGCCTCAACCTGGATATTCTTGCGCTCCAACAGTTCACCCAAGAGACGGGAGGCAACCGGTTTTGTAAATGCACCTGGGAGGGGAGTAGCGTAAATGATTTCCACGCGGTCGCGTTTGCCGTGTTTGTGAAAGTGCCAATCGGCCAGCATGATGAATTCCAGAGGTGCGACCGGGCACTTAATCGGATTTTCAACCACATTGACCACCAACCGCCCGCCTTCCCAATTGTGAAGCATCTGGTTTAGTTTCAGGCTGGTATCCAGCGTGTAGAACGAATGAATGGATTTTCCCCATTCATGTTCAGCCATGCCGGGGGTTTCTTCAGGGTGGATGTCGGTACCGGTGGCAATGATCAAATAATCGTAAGAAAGGGATTGTTTGTTGGCAAGCCGGACAAGCCGTTGCACAGGATCAACCTCTTCGACTGCGGACTGGATGAGTGTGAGCGGGGCAGAGATGTAATCCCGTTTGGGCTTGATGACATCTTTCCTGGTGTACATTCCAAAAGGAATGAACAGGAAACCGGGTTGATAGTAGTGGATTGGATCAGGGTCAACCAGCGTGATTTGCCATTCATCCAGATCCATGACTCGCTTGAAGCGATTGGCTACAATTGTTCCAGCCGTACCTGCACCTAAGATGACCAGTTTTTTCATGGAAACTTGCTCCTTTTATCAGGAAATTTGAGTGAGATTAGCGATTTGCTGTAATCTTTCGATGAAAGATGTTCGTTCGCGCAGGATGCCCTCGACCGCTCGGGCAGCAATTGCCGGCCATGAATTCACTCGGCTATGGATGTCCGGAGGGATGCGCGGAATCTTTTCGAAGGCATCTTGAAGCAGGTCAAAGGGGATGTCGTATTGTTGGGAGAGCTCCTCAAGCCGTTGTTGGGCGGTTTCGGAAGAATGCCTCAAACAGCCTCCGGTGACAAACCAGCCGATCCGTTTGGAATTTTCCATCACAGGATGAACCCAATAACTCAATCCGGCATGGCAGGTGAGAAGATTTTCGCCCGCGGCTGCCTGACGGGCGAATTCTCGCCAGTTTTGCAGGCAGGCAGCCCGGCCACTGGCGCTTTTCCAGAGCAGGCGGCAAAAATCACAGGGATTGCTGATTTCGGTTTGGGGGTCGCCTTCCACATCCAGGATGATGGCACTCAGGCCGCTTACTTCGGCGAAGAGATCCTGTACAGGTTGAACGCAATGAGCTGGAAAAGCGGCGGTTAATTCCGCTGCGGCTGCACTTTCTACGGAAGATCCGCTTCCACTGCTGAGCAATTTTTCAACGTTGCTGCGTGGGAAGCGCCATTGCTGACCGATTTTGACCCCTTTCAACCGCCCATCTTGCAGCATGCGGTAAATGGTAATGCGGTCAACTTTGAGCAGTTCCTGAACCTGACGGGTAGTAAGTAGTTCTTCCATAGTTTGATATAAAAAGTTATAACAACCTGTATCAGCCTTATCATAGCCCGCTAAAAGAATTGTGCAAAGTGATGAATGTCATGACGAATGTCATATCGTTCTTTTCTTCACAATCGATTCTGTCTAATCTTTTGAGGTTCTTGCAATTGATTTCACCCGATGAGAAAGTTATTATTAACCCTGTCTACAACATTATCTATCCCAATGAATTTTTTGAGATCAGCGGGTTCAAAGGTGAATGCGTTAGAAGACTGATCTTGTGCGGATCGGATTAGACAATTGTGCAAGACGAGAAATTTTTATGGGAGAGATATAATGAATGAAGGTCAACTGGATTGGCTCGAATCCGGGCAATTTATCAATCTGACCACCTTTCGAAAAAATGGTCAGGCTGTTCCAACGCCGGTTTGGTTTGTCTGGCAGGATGACCGCTTATATGTTTATACACAAGAACAATCCGGAAAAGCCAAACGAATCCGTGCTAATGGACGGGCATTAATCGCTCCCAGTGACGTTCGCGGAAATCCGCTGGGAGACTTCATTGACGCTCGCGGGAAAATCCTGAGGGATGCAGATAAAATCAAACAGGTTGACCGCCTGTTTGATAAAAAGTACGGCATTCAGCGCAAATTGATCGGTTTAATGTCCCGCTTTCGGGGTGGTCGATCGCAGGCAACCCCCTGCTTTTTGGAATTCGTTTTGAATCCGGAAAAAGAAACCGCTGGTTAGGGATTATTCAGATTGCTCGATTGAGTTTGTCGAGGTGAGAGTTGACTCGCTCTGACCAACGGGCGGGGTTGATTGTAAAGCCTGCAACCGCTGTTCGGCGCTGGTTAACTTTTCTTTGAGTTCCTCAATTTCTTTTTCAAGAGAAGCAATTTTTTTATTACGGGCAGCCAGCTGCCAGCGAGTTCGAATTGAACCGGGCAGGATTGTCAGCAGGCCAATGATCACGCCGACAAATGCTGCCAGCAGCAAAACCAGTGCCAGTGATTGATTAAACTGCCAGACAAAAAAACTCACGCTGACAGCAGCGGTGTTCTGAAGTGCAAAGATGACCGCAATTACCGCAATGATTAAAGCCAGAATCAGTAGCAGTGTGATCATCGTCGAAACCTCCTGTGCGTAAAAATCTAATCCTCGTGACAGGCAAAAGCCATCCCAACCGCGCCGGGGCCAATGTGAGCGCCGATAACCGGGCTGATTGTAGAATACCAGGTTTGTTGAAGGCGATTTCCCAGCCGATCCTTAACGAGATTGAGTAAAGTTTCGGCCAATTCGGGAATATCTGCGTAAAGGCTGGCCGCGATGATACGGCTACATTTTCCCACTTTTCTTTCCATCAATTCGACCATTCGCTGCATGGCGCGGCTCATCGTGCGGACTTTTTCGCAGGACTCAATGACGCCATTGCGGGTTTCGAGGATGGGGTGAATTTTCAAGGCTGAACCCACTAACGCCGCTGCCCCGCCGATGCGGCCGCCGCGGTGTAGAAATTCCAGTGTGCCGGGGATGAAATAGGTATGACTGGCCTCTCGAATTTTTCGGGCAATTCGTTCGCATTCCGCCAGAGTTGCACCCTGTGCCGCAGCGCGGGCGGCTTCGACTACCTGAAAGGCCATCGCCGCTGCCCCGGTAAGGGAATCAAATACCCGAATTTTTTCTGATGCCAGCTCGCGGGCTGCCTGAATGGCTGCGGCCACGGTTCCGGAAACCTTCCCAGAGATGTGAATACTGAGGATATCGTACCCTTTTTCCAACCAGCGGCGGTAAACATTCAAGAAGGTCTGTAAAGGAATTTGTGAGGTGCGCGGCATTTCCGATGAGCTGGCCAGCCGACGGAAGAAATCTTCGGGATTCAGGTCAATTCCATCCGCGTAAGATTTTCCCTCCCACGTCAAATAAAGGGGGATGACTTCCACTGGCAAAGAATCGGTTTGAAAAGGGGGTAAATAGGCGCTGCTGTCGGTAATCACAATGACGTTTCTCATCTTTTCCCTTTCCGAACGGGGGATTGAAAAAATTGTAGCACGCCTCTTGAGATAATTCAATTTGGAAAACCGCCAGGATTAATTCTTTCTTAAAACCTTGACAGATACTGAGACGCTATGATAGGATTTGCGAGTAAGTATTTTACAGAAAGGGTGCACACGAGATGGTAGAAATCTGCATTGTTCATACTCTTAGCAACCTGCTCGCCGTCAGTGGTGGGGTTGCTTACGTACCTTCTCGGAGTGCGCCTGTTGCCCGGTAAGTTGAACGAATCGTAAAACGCCGACAGCCACGGGAGCACGCCGATCCCGTGGCTGTTTGTTTCTTTAGTAATCCGGTTCATTCCAGCCACGGGAAAAGAAAACCCCGTGGCTTTTTTTTCGTAGTGTTATCAGGAGGTGTTGTCATGTTGAAGAAAAATCATCACTCCGAGCCGAATCTGTCCAAAGGGAAACCTTTATCAAGTGGAAAGAATGATTTTCAACAACCAATGGAGTCAACCGTGTTTGAAGTATTTATGCGCAATGGATCTTACCGTGTGGATTATTTGAATAGCGAAAGGTTCGGAACACCTCCTTCTCTGGCAATGTATGTCTCAGGCGACTTGCCGGTTGGTCAGCCGTACAGCCGTACTGCAAAGCGCTGCCTGCAAAGCGGTTTGATGGCGATTCGCCAAATGGGGCAGCTTTCGAATTTGGTCGGTGTGTATGTGGATATTGCTCAATCGGATGTTCAAAAACGGCCGGCGCTTGAGCAGTTGTTAAGGGATGGGCTGGCGGGAGTTTTCCACCGTTTGCTAATCGTTTGTGAAAAAAAGGTTGAGGATTTCAACCCCCTGTTGCGAGACTGGCAAAAGCATCTTGAAAAACTTTCCACTTGCGAAATCCTGATCGCCGATGTAGAGAAGGTTTGGTTGATCGAACGCGCAAAAACCTCTTTGCGGGAGTTTCGAGTGGTTGATGCGCAATCGGTTTGGATTTTGGAATAAATTCCTTCGGAGAATTCAAATGTTCAAAACACAATTATTTGAGTCACAATCGTTGTTGTTGGACCCGTACGACCCGGATAAGGATGCAGCATACGAAGCCTTCTTTACTCGCCGCTGGCATTATACATGGGGGTCTATGCTCTACACCGAAGCGCATCCTCTATCCGAATTTCAGGTGAAAAAGAAACGGGAAGAGCAGTTAAAACGCTGTGCGGAAAGCCGCGATTCTTTTCTTTTTGCTATCCGGTTACGTGAACAGAAAAGGTTTATCGGCGTTGTGGAATTGCCGTGGGTGTCGTGGTCGAACCGGATGGCGTGGATGAAGGTTCTGATTGGAGAGGAGTCAATCGAGGCGGCTTACTTGCCAGAGGCGGTCAAAATGGGGTTGCGCTACGCTTTTGATGAACTGGATATGGCACTGGTTGCCAGCAGCACCGGTGAATTTCAGCCGCAAGTGTTGCAGACCCTTCAAAGCTTGGGAATGCGGGTGTGTGTGCGCCAGCGCCAAATGGTCTACTTTCAAAACCAGTACTGGGATCGGATCATCGTTGGAATGTCTCAATCAGACTGGCAAACCAACTATTCGGAGGAACAAGGGCAATGAGCGGAGACTTGTTAATGGGTAAACTGGTTCGACTGGTCGCGATGGATGTTGAGGAAGATCCCCGGTTGATTTCTGAATGGGATCGAGACAGTGAATTTCAACGGTTGCTGAATTCAGAGAGTGCATCCCGCTATAACTCAAAACAGGTGAAAGAATTTCTGGAAAAAGATATTGACTCGATGCATTTTTATATGATTCAACGGTTGGAAGATGACCGTAAAATCGGGTTAATTGACCTGAACGGTATTGATTGGGTCAGCAGAAATGCATGGGTTGGGATCGGCATCGGCGAACGCGAATTTTGGGGCAAGGGTTATGGCACAGATGCCATGAAGGTGCTGCTGCGCTATGCTTTCACGATCCTCAATTTGCAACGGGTGAGTCTGAATGTTTTTGATTTCAACCAACGCGGTTATGCTTCCTACAAAAAATGTGGATTTAAGGAAGAAGGGCGTCTGCCGGCAGCATTGCTGAAAGGCGGCAAACGCTGGGATTTAATTTTCATGGGCGTTTTACGTTCGGACTGGGAAGAACTTCAAAAATCAACGAGCGAAAAGGAGTAAGAAATGCGTGAGAAAATTGCACTTCAAATTCGACCATTTGACCAGGGTTATCTTCGCGAGGTAGTCAATTTGTTGAATGCAGCCCAGGCAGCCATCAATGGTAAGCCTATGACAACCGAAGAAGAATTGCAGGCGGAATTAAATTCACCGGGGTTCAATCCCGAAACGGATGTCCGTTTATTTCTGGATGATGAAGAGCGACTGGTTGGATATGCGGAGTTGTGGGATCGTGGTCAACCGCATGTGAGGTTGTTTGGCTTTGGCGCAGTCCACCCGCAGGATTGGGGTAAAGGCATTGGAACGATGATTGTGCAGTGGCTTGAACAACGCGCTCAGCAAAGTCTCCCGCTTGCTCCGACCGATGCGCAGGTGGTCATTCACAGCAGCGTCATGGCGCGGAATGAGCGAGCCAAACGCTTGTACGAACGGCTGGGCTACCACCACATTCGTACGTTTTATCGAATGCGCATAGATTTCGATCAGCCGCCGCGCAAACCGCTTTTACCTGCGGGGATCCAAATTCGGCCGATCCAAGACGAAAAAGACCTTCGTCTGGGAATTTTTGCCGACCACGATTCGTTCAAAGATCACTGGGGCTTTGTTCAGGAAGGTGAGGATTTCGAGTCCTTTTACAAGCGAATGGCTTATTTTCTGCAAAATGATCCTTTTGTAGATTTAGAAAACAGTTTTCTGGCGATGGATGGTGAAGAAGTGGCCGGAGTTTGTTTTAATTCCACGGGAACAGTTGAGGATGCCCGGCAGGGGTGGGTGAATATTCTGGGGGTACGTCGTCCGTGGCGGAAACGCGGATTGGGATTGGCTCTGCTGCTGACATCATTCAACACTTTTTATGCGTTGGGTTTGACCTCCGCCGGTCTGGGAGTGGACAGCGCCAACCTGACCGGTGCGCTTCGCCTCTATGAACAGGCGGGCATGCGGGTTGAAGAAGAGTACCACACTTACGAGAAGGAACTGCGCTCCGGCCGGCCTTTATTCAATCGCGGTTGAGTTTTAACAATGTCTGGCGGTGAGTTTTTACCGCCGCACCGCCAGACAAAAACTTTCGTGGTATACTCCTGCGGTTGAAGGAAGTGAGGATGGTTGAAGCCGTGATTCGAGCTGTAATTTTTGATATGGGCGGGGTGATTTTACGAACCGAAGATCCTTCTCCGCGGGAAAGGCTGGCACATAGCCTGGGAATGACTCGCCGGGCGCTGGAAGAGGCGGTTTTCATGAGTCCTTCTTCCAGACTGGCCGAAGTGGGCGAAATCAGCGAAGCGGAACACTGGAGAATTGTCCTCGATCAACTGGGGGTGCGAGAAGAGGAAAGATTGGCCTTTCGAGAGGCGTTCTGGTCAGGCGATCGGGTAGATTACCAGTTGGTGGAATGGTTGCGGAACTTGCGTCCTTCCTACAAAACCGGTTTGTTGAGCAATGCCTGGGATGAAGCCCGCAATGCCGTTCAGTCCAGATTTGGTTTTCTGGATGCATTCGATGTGAGTTTGTTTTCAGCGGAAGTGAAACTGCGTAAACCCGACGAACGTTTTTATCGTTTGATTCTTGAGCGGTTGGGAGCAAAACCTGAGGAATCTGTATTTGTGGACGACTTTCCACCCAACATCGAGGCGGCTTCGAAATTGGGAATGCAAGCCGTTCACTTTCGCGACCCGCAGCAAGCTCTAAAGGAGGTGCGGGACTTGTTAAATCATCAAACGGGTCAGGTTTACAGGTGATGCAGCCGGATATTTCCTTCGAGAAATATTCCAAAATGACCATCGGGGTGATTGCCGATACTCATGTGCCAGACCGAATTGACGGGCTGCATCCTGATCTGGAAGATGTCTTACGCTCACAAAAAGTAGATGCCATCATTCACGCCGGGGATATTTCCAGTCCGGTGGTAGTGAGACAATTGGAGCAGATTGCACCGGTTTTTGCCGTGCGAGGCAACCGCGATTGGGCATTTAGAAAGACCTTACCATGGTCGCGCAGTTTACTAATGGGAGGTATCCGCATTTTGCTAACTCACGGTCAGGGCAGGTTGGGGGATTATCTGGTGGATAAAATCTGGTATTTGCTGGATGGTTATCGTCCAGAACGGTATTTGGCGTTGATCGAACGCCAGTTGGAGAATGAACAGGTCATCATTTTTGGGCATACCCACCGTGCGCTGGTACTGGAAAAGCATGGCCGTTTATTTCTCAACCCCGGATCGGCGGCTTTTGGAATTGGAAAAGATGCTCACCCTTCGATTGGATTCTTGCAAATTGATGATGGAAAGGTCGCTGCCCGGATTGTGAACTTGCCGAAAATGAAGATGAATGGCCGGGGTTGGAAGAAATTTTAAGATTGAGTTTTTCGCAAATTTATTAACATTTGAATTTTCGTGGTATAATAACAATTTGCGTATTAAGATAGAATGCCTTAAAAGGGTCTGGAAACATTGTTTGGTATCATGCAAACGGTGATATCCTGTCCGTAATTTCTGTCAGGAGAAAAAAATGCCTTCTGTTCTCAAAACCAAATCTTACGCTCGAATTCCGGTTGTTTATGACCTTCCTAACTTAATTGAGGTGCAGATCGAGTCTTTCAAGCGCCTGAAGTCGGAGGGATTGGCGGATTTATTCCACGAGATTTCACCAATTGAATCGTACAACAAGGGGATGAAGTTGTATTTCCCAAGCCGCTCCCCCGAAGCGGAGCAATGGGGTTTGAAATTCTGGTTCGGTGAGCCCAAGCATTCGATCGAGGAATGCGTCGAGCGCGATTTGACCTACGCCAGCCCGTTGTATGTGTCGGTTCTGCTGGCTGGACCGGACGTGCCGGAGCCAATCAAACAGGATATTTTCCTCGGCGATTTTCCGGAAATGACGGAAAAGGGCACCTTTATTATTAACGGTACGGAACGAGTAGTCGTTTCACAACTGATTCGTTCGCCGGGTGTCTATTTTGAAGCGCCGGTTGATCGGGCTACCGGTCACCGCCTGGCAATGGCCAAGTTGATTCCTGACCGGGGCGCATGGATGGAGTTTGAGACTCGTAAAAATGACTACTTGATTCTCAAATTCAACCGGAAGCGCACGGTTCCGATCACCATCTTCCTGCGCGCTCTGGCGGCGGTTTCGGATGGATTGGGCAACTCGCCGATTAAAACCGGGTCGGACGAGGAATTGATTGCTCTCTTTCAGGACGTGGATAATAACCCGGATCGGCTGTTTATTACCTCCACCATCCGGCAGGAGCCGCCATGGGACTTAAGCGGAGGATTGACCATTGGTGAAGCCGCACTGATTGAATTCTTCAAGCGGATGCGCCCCGGCGACCCGGCCACCCTTGAAAATGCGCGTGAATTCCTGGAAGAGCAGTTATTCGACCAGCGCCATTACGATTTGGAGAAGGTTGGGCGGTACAAACTCAACCAGAAACTGGACCTGATGGATAAGATTCCGATGAGCCACCGCACGGTCACAGCCTGGGATGTGGTCTATCTGGTGCGGCGGATGATCATGATCAACAACGAAAAAGAAGACAAGGATGATATTGATCACCTTGGCAACCGCCGCGTAAAAACGGTTGGTGAATTGATCCAGAACAAATTACGGGTTGGCTTGCGCCGAATGGAGCGGGTGATCAAGGAACGCATGTCCATCCGCGATCAGGATCAGACCTCACCGGTGAGTTTGGTCAATATCCGTCCGGTCGTGGCGGCCTTGCGGGAATTTTTCGGTTCCAGCCAGCTTTCGCAGTTTATGGATCAAACAAACCCGCTGGCTGAGTTGCGTCACAAACGCACCCTTTCGGCGTTAGGACCGGGTGGTCTGCGGCGCGAACGGGCCGGTTTTGATGTGCGCGATGTGCATCACTCGCACTATGGGCGTATCTGCCCGATTGAAACGCCGGAAGGCCCAAACATTGGCTTGATTGGGCGTTTGGCCAGTTATGCACGGGTGAATGAATACGGCTTTATTGAGACTCCCTACCGACGGGTAGTTAAAGCGCTCTCATCCAACGATCCCCAACTGGTTGGCCGGGCGCTGGCAGAAAACCTTGCCGATCCGGAAACGGGTGAAGTGATTTTACGACAGGGTGAACGGGTTACCCCTGATTTACTGCCGGTGATTCAAAAATTGAACCGTTCGACCATTTTTGTGGTTCCGTTTGTCTCCGAAGAGGTCGAGTATCTTTCAGCAGATGCGGAGGATAAATTCGTCATTGCTCAGGCAAACACCCCGCTCAACGAATACAATGAGTTTGTAGAGACCCGCATCATGTGCCGGCACCACTCGGATTTCCGGATGTCCTCGCCGGAGGCGGTCAATTACATGGACGTAGCCCCTCATCAGGTGGTGGGTATCAGTGCATCCTTAATCCCCTTCCTTGAACACGATGATGCCAACCGCGCTTTGATGGGTTCAAACATGCAGGCGCAGGCTGTGCCGCTGGTTCAACCGGACATCCCGATCATTTCGACTGGCATGGAAGCGTATGCCGCTCTGGATTCAGGGCAGGTGTTAATTGCAGAGGAAGATGGGGATGTGGTTTCGGTTACCGGCCGCCAAATTGTAGTACGCAGTGAGTCGGGGTTGCGCACCTATAACCTGCGCAAATATCAGCGTTCCAATCAATCTACCTGTATTGATCAACGCCCGGCAGTGGTCAAGGGTCAGCGCGTGCGGAAAGGTGATGTGCTGGCCGATTCCTCGTCAACCGTGAACGGTAATCTGGCGTTGGGACAAAATGTGGTGGTGGCATTTCTTTCCTGGGAAGGTGGCAATTTTGAAGATGCGATTTTGATCTCGGAAAAACTGGTGCAGGATGACCGGTTCACCTCCGTTCACATTGAAAAGTACGAGGTCGAAGCGCGCGACACGAAATTGGGTCCAGAAGAGATCACCCGTGACATTCCGAATGTGGGCGAGGATGCCATCAAAGACCTTGATGAACACGGCATCATCCGTATCGGTGCAGAAGTCGGCCCGAATGATATTCTGGTCGGCAAAATCACACCCAAAGGTGAAAAAGAACTGACACCCGAGGAGCGCTTGTTGCGGGCGATCTTTGGCGAGAAATCGCGGGATGTTAAGGATACTTCTCTGCGGATGCCGCATGGCGAACGCGGCAAGGTAGTGGATGTCAAGGTGTTTACCCGCGAAGAAAACAGCGATTTATCTGCGGGTGTGGATATGATGGTGCGTGTATCGGTCGCGCAGCGCCGAAAGATCACCGCGGGGGATAAAATGGCCGGCCGCCACGGGAACAAAGGCGTGGTTTCGCGGGTTGTGCCGGTTGAGAATATGCCGTTCCTGGAAGATGGCACACCGGTTGATATTATCCTCAATCCGCTGGGTGTACCCGGCCGTATGAATATCGGTCAGGTGTTGGAAACTCACCTGGGCTGGGCGGCGCAGCGCCTGGGCTTTCGGGCAATTACGCCCGTCTTCGATGGCGCCAATGAGAAAGAAATTGAAGCAGAACTTGCGCGGGCGTGGATCATTGATCAGGCCTGGAAGGAAGCTGGCGAACGCGCCTGGAAGTGGTTGAAAGAACAGACTTATGATCCGGAAAGCATCCGGGATGATAACGAAGTCCGCTTGCTCTTCCTCGAACAAGAACTCTCCCGCCACGGTTATGATGTCGAAAAACTTTCCTACGACGAAAATTATGCGCGCTGGTCGTGGATGGAGCTCTGGCTGCAAGAGCATGGTTACGATCCAAAGGAAGTGCTGGTTTATGAGGAAAATGTAACCCGCGACCCGCAAATGCAAGCCAAGGACCAGCGAGCTGTGACGGTGTGTTTGCGGCTGTGGCTGCATGAGAATGGTGTGGAAGTGGATGCCGCTGCGGATGATCAAGAGGTGCGTCAGCGGGCAGAAGCTTATATGCTGGAAAGCGGTAATCCCATACCGGTAATTGGCAAAGTGATTTTAAGGGATGGCAAAACTGGTTTACCCTATGATCAACCGGTTACCGTGGGAGTGATGACCATGCTCAAGCTGCACCATCTCGTGGAAGACAAAGTCCATGCCCGCTCAACCGGCCCGTATTCGCTGGTCACTCAGCAGCCATTGGGCGGTAAAGCCCAGTTCGGCGGTCAGCGCTTTGGCGAGATGGAAGTGTGGGCATTGGAAGCCTATGGGGCGGCCTATACTCTCCAGGAAATGTTGACCGTAAAATCGGATGATGTACAGGGGCGTGTGGCAACCTACGAGGCAATTGTCAAAAATGAGCCGATCGAAGAACCCAGCCTGCCGGCCTCGTTCCGGGTGCTGGTCAAGGAATTGCAAAGTCTGGGTCTGGCAGTGGAAGCCGTAATGGATTCCGGCGAGGTCATCCGATTTGGGAAGGATGAAGAACGCGTGCGCCCGCCCAAACTGGAAACCGGCTTACTGACATTAGGAGAGGAACTGGATGAACTGATGTGAAAGGTTGACGGAGAATACCCACCGTGATATAATCCATCTCCGTGCCTTTACTGTCCGAAAACGCAGTTCTAACGGACGAACGGGAATCAGTGAGGCGATCTCTTGATGTGATCGCCTCCATTGTTGAAAAAAACACACAATCAATCAAGGCGAGCAATCGCCGCAGGACTAATCTTCTGGAGGCAAAAGAACGTGCCAACAATTAACCAACTGATCCGCAAAGGTCGTCAAACCAAGAAGGTCAAGAGCAAGGCTCCTGCGCTGCAATACACCTATAACTCGATGAAGCAGCGCCGCACCCGTCAGGAAAAGGGTGCCCCGCAGAAGCGGGGCGTGTGTACCTCGGTGCGTACCATGACCCCCAAGAAGCCGAACTCGGCGCTGCGCAAGATTGCCCGTGTTCGTCTGACCAACATGATTGAGGTGACTGCCTACATTCCGGGCGAAGGTCACCAGTTGCAAGAGCACTCGGTGGTGCTGGTGCGCGGCGGTCGTGTGAAGGACTTGCCGGGTGTCCGCTATCACATTGTGCGCGGTACGCTGGATGCGACCGGGGTTGCCAAACGGGCTCAGGGTCGCTCGAAGTACGGTGCCAAGAAAGCCAAGAAATAAGCCTGACCTGAGGATGGAGAAAGTTTCATGCGTCGAACGAAACCGGAAAAACGAGAAGTTCCACCTGATGTACGCTATAACAGCGTAGATCTGCAAAAGTTCATTCATCACATTCTGCGCCGCGGAAAGAAAAGCCTGGCGGTATCCATTGTTTATGATGCGATGGATATGGTCAAGGAAAAGACCGGCCGAAACCCTTTGGAAGTTTTTGAATTGGCGCTGAAAAATGTCGGCCCGATTATGGAAGTGCGCCCGCGTCGGGTGGGTGGTGCCACCTATCAGGTGCCGATGGAAGTGCCCGGCGAGCGTCGTCTGGCGCTTGCCATGCGCTGGATTGCGGATGCTGCCCGTGCGCGCTCCGGCAAATCCTTCGCGGAGAAAATTGCGGCCGAATTGATTGACGCTGCCAATAATCAGGGTAATGCGGTGCGTAAACGTGAGGAAACTCATAAGATGGCCGAGGCCAACCGGGCTTTCTCCCACTATCGGGTATAGCCGGTGTTTTGGCAGATTGGCTTAGTGCAGGAAGAGACTCATGCCGCGTAATTTTCCGTTAGAAAAGTGCCGCAATATCGGGATCATCGCTCACATTGATGCGGGTAAAACCACCACAACGGAGCGGATCCTCTTTTACACCGGCAAGACATATCGAATTGGCTCGGTGGATGAAGGCACAACCGTTACCGATTGGATGGCGCAGGAACGGGAGCGCGGTATTACCATTGTCTCGGCTGCGGTAACGGCGGAGTGGAAGGGCTATCAGATTAATGTCATTGATACGCCCGGTCACATTGACTTTACGGCAGAGGTTCAGCGTTCGCTGCGGGTTTTGGATGGGGGAGTGGTGATTTTCGATGCGGTTCAAGGGGTTGAACCGCAAAGCGAAACCGTCTGGCGTCAGGCAGACCGTTACCATGTCCCGCGGATTTGCTTCGTCAACAAGATGGACCGTGTGGGGGCTTCCTTTGAGCGCACAATCGAATCGATCCGTCAGCGCCTGGGGGCAAACCCAATTGCCATGCAAATTCCGATTGGCGAAGAGTCGGCATTTGAGGGAGTGGTGGACTTGTTGACCATGCAAGCCATCACGTGGGAAGATGAACTGGGGCGTGAGCCAAAATACGGTAAGATTCCCGATCATTTGCTGGCGCAGGCGCAGGAAATGCGTGCCATCATGGTTGAAAAGATTGCCGAATTCGAGGATGAATTAATCATCAAGTTCCTCGAAGGGGAAGAAATTTCGGTCGAAGAGTTGAAACAGGTGCTGCGAAGAGCGGTCATCGCCAACAAAGCAACACCTGTTTTTTGCGGTTCGTCCCTTCGTAATAAGGGTGTTCAGCCAATTCTGGATGCGATCATTGATTATCTACCTTCGCCGCGGGATATTCCGCCCGTGAAAGGGGTGGATCCGGAAAATCACGACCGGGTGATTGAACGCCCGGCCGACGATGACGCGCCGATGAGCGCGCTGGTCTTTAAGATCGTTTCTGACCCCTATGTGGGGCGGCTGGCGTACTTCCGCGTATATTCCGGTAAAGTAGTACAGGGAGAGACCGTGCTCAATTCTTCCAAAAATCGTAAAGAACGAATTGGGCGCATGGTACGCATGTACGCCGATCGGCGCGAGGATATCACCGAAGTGTACGCCGGGGATATTGGGGCGGTTTTGGGTTTCAAAGATACTTTCACCGGTGATACCCTTTGTGACCCCAAGCATCCGATTTTGTTGGAAAGCATTACATTCCCCGAACCGGTTATTTTTGTGGCTGTAGAGCCCAAGACCACAGCCGATCAAGACCGCATGGCAGAAGCCCTGCGCCGGCTGGCAGAAGAAGACCCCACTTTTAAAGTCCGCACGGATGAAAATACCGGGCAGACCATTATTGCCGGTATGGGTGAACTTCATCTGGACATTATCGTGGATCGCATGATGCGCGAGTTTCGGGTGCAGGCCAATGTTGGCCGTCCGCGGGTTTCCTACCGCGAAACGATCACCCGTCCGGTGGTTGGCGTCAACTACAAGTATGTGAAACAAACCGGTGGGCGTGGTCAATACGGTCATGTGGTGTTGACTCTTGAACCACTCGAACGCGGAAACGGCATTCGTTTTGTGGATCGAATTGTGGGTGGCGTCATTCCTAAAGAATACATTCCAGCGGTGGAAAAAGGGGTAATGGAAGCAGCCGAGTCGGGGGTGCTGGCGGGGTATCCCGTGACGGATATTCAGGTCACCCTGACGGATGGTTCATATCACGAGGTCGACTCCAGTGAAATGGCGTTCAAAATGGCTGCGATTTTCGCCTTCAAAGAAGGTATGCAGCGCGGAGCGCCGGTACTTTTGGAGCCGATTATGAAAGTGGAGGTTGTCTTACCGGAAGAATATTTGGGTGATGTACTGGCTCAATTGAATTCCCGTCGGGCGGAAATCCAGGGGATGGATATTCGCCCGGGCAATGCCCAGGCCATACGCGCGCTGGTGCCTCTGGCAGAAATGTTTGGGTATACAACCGAGCTACGCTCGGCAACGCAGGGTAGGGGTGTTTATTCGATGGAGTTCCACCATTACGCCCCTGTTCCCGAATCGGTCAAACAAAAAATCATCGTCTAATATCATTCACTGAATCACCATCAGGACTTTTTGCGAGGAGAGATAAAAAAACATGGCGAAGCAAAAATTTGAGCGAACGAAACCGCATTTGAACGTAGGCACCATGGGGCACATTGACCATGGGAAAACGACGTTGACCGCGGCAATCACCAAGTGGTGCAGTCTGTTAGGG